>Ga0190304_1000326_pt1 | contig 22396 bp, 22 predicted proteins | sample 48700712_MG_FD_161670 | JGI IMG/M metagenome (GOLD analysis project Ga0190304, IMG submission 161670) | Hydrothermal vent sediment bacterial communities from Southern Trench, Guaymas Basin, Mexico - 4870-07-1--2_MG | ecosystem: Environmental > Aquatic > Marine > Hydrothermal vents > Sediment ...
AAGCCATGGAAGACCTCAAGGATAAACTGAGAAGGGTATCCGGGAACGACTGGAGGACCTGGAGAAGGGAAACCACCTTTTGAACCTAGCCTTACGGATGGCATTGCGAATGGAGGGAAGGGCCCTCAGAGCGGCCTCCTCCCCCGCGTCTATAACTTCCTGGGCCCTGTCGAAATCGGCCCAGGAGTAGTGTCCCACGCTGGGTGCCACCACTACATCGCACTCCTGAAGGCGAAAAACCCCCAGGTAATGTCTGGTAATTTCGTCGGCCCGAGACAAAATATCTATTGAGCTATCCCAACAGCACGCCTCGCCCAGATCACTACCTACCCATACCCCTACAACCACATGGGCCCCAAGACGTCGGGCCACAGAACCCGGGACCAGATCCAACCACCCACCATCCACCAGCTCGTATCCATCAACTCCCACGGGGGGCAAAATCCCCGGCAAAGCACAGCTGGCGGCCACGGCGTCCCTCAGGGAGCCCCCCTGGAGGACCACCTCCACCCCAGATCTGAGGTCCACAGCGGTGGCGGCAAAGGGGATTCTGGTGAACTCCAGGGGAACATCGGGGATGAGGGACTCCATTATACCCCTGAAGGTCTCCTCCTTTATCAGAGAGCGCTGGGTAGCCGCCAAAGTGTAGTAAACCTTCTTTGAGATGTACTGGGCAAGGTGGAAGAAAAACCCCCTCTCCTGTTCATCACCCTCTTTCAGAAAATCCAGGTGGGCCTCTTTGAAGACGTCGCTCTCAAGGAACCTAAAGAGATCCTCTTCCAAAACCCGAGCATTGGGGTTCAAGGCATATTTAGACCCCACAATAGCTCCCATACTGGTCCCTGCAATGGCATGGACAGAAATCCCCTCCCTCTCCAGCACCTTTATGAATCCCACATGGGCTAAGCCCCTGGCAGCCCCTCCCCCTAAAGCCAGGCCTACCCTCACCCCACCCACAGTCCCTATCCTCCTTCCCAGAGGGGATGGTTATAGAAACCGTCTCTAACCGCCTCCTCGGGAAAGGCCTTGTAAAACTCCTCTTTAGAAAAGCCGAAGGGGTAATGAGAACAGAACTCCACCACCAAACGATAGGCCCGGTTCAACTCAGCCAGGTCCCGGTAATTCCCCTCCTTCACCCGTCTCCTGTAAACCTCCTTCACCCCTTCCAGACTGGTACCTGGGGGGACCCCAAGCAGTTCCACCGCTTCAATAAATTCAGAATATTTCAATCTTCCCCACCTTTTCCAGAGAGAGTCCCTTCTCTCTCACAAAATTATCGGCCATCTCCTGGACAGTCCTTACCACCTCCTCACTCTTTCTCCTAGAGGTGACCCGCCATGAAAGGGTCCTCACCCCGTCCAGCTCCTCGTCACCCTCCCACGGCCCATTTGACAGGGGAAAAGAAAAGCCCGGCGTGGTGTAGCCCGCCACCTGGTTCACCCTATCTATACCCTGGACAGCCTCCAAAAGCCGCCCGTCGCAGGTGTCCAGTCTTTCACACCTCCTCACCGATGCTAAAGCAGCATGGAAACCGAGATCCCTCAGAGGCTGGTCAAAGACCTTGTTATAGACATATCTGTTGGCCAGCTCCAGGGACTGGAGATTCACCCTCAAGATGGGAAGAGGCACGTCCTTCAAAAGCCTAGCGGTCCACTCCCTTCTGGGTTCGTCCAAGTTGTGAATCTCAGCCAAGACAAGCTCCGACAAATGACCTCCCTCTTCCCGGACCTTTTCCAAATACCCCCTGGCTTCCTCTCCCCTCTCGTCGTTCCTGAGAGCCACCAACACCAATGAAGTCTCCACGTAAATCATAGGTCATATCCTTCCCTTGGACAGACAGTATCTGCCCAAAGCCTTTCCTAGGGACGCGTACTCTGCAGTTGGAGGTAGATAAACCAATGGGAAAGCATCCCATACCTTCAAGGCGCCGTCCTGCCAAAGATCTTCGTCCACATGGGCCGCCACCACCCTACCCAAAAAGTAGGTGTGAGAGCCCAAGTCCAGGGCGTGAGTCACAACGCACTCCAAATTCACGGGGCACTCCTTAATGAGGGGAACACCAGTCGCTTCGCCCTCGAAAGGCGTGAAACCGCATCTCTCAAACTTGTCCACCTTCTTGCCCGAAGCCACCCCACAAAAGTCTACCTTCTCTAAATCCTCTCTACTGGGGAAGTTGACACCAAACTCCCTGGAAGTAGCAACAATGTCATGAGAGTAACGCCCTGGCCTGATAGCCACCCCCACCATTGGTGGCTCGGAGCAAGCCACCCCCGTCCAGGCAATTGTGATGATATTGGGTTTCTCACCTTCCCGGGCGCAGGTAACAAGAACCACCGGCGCAGGATAAAACAGGGAAACCTCTGGTTCCACCCTCTTTTTAGACATGTCGTCCCCCTCTCTAAGCTGATTCCTCTAGTCTCACAATTTAACTATAACTATGCCTTGAAGGAGGAAGCAAGGAGGCAACCAAAAGTAAAATAAAACCATCCCACAGCGTTTCTGCCCCTTGCTCCTTAATCCCCAACCTGCAGAGACAGCTTCCCTTTTCACATAGGTTGAGATAGAGAAAAATGCCATGGAAGAATTCCTGGTTGATGAGTTGTGCCGATTGGTGGCCATTCCCAGTGTCTCGGGAGAGGAAGGCCAAGTCCTGGGCTATCTGGAAGACTTTATCGCTGGTCTGGGAATCCCTGCCCTGCGCCAGAGGGTAGAGAACCAGTGGTACAACATTCTGGTGAACCACCGGAAGGGAAACTGTCTCATCCTGTCCGCCCACGTGGACACCGTGCCTCCCTTGGATGGTCTTCCCCCCCAACCCCGGGTGGAAGAAGAGGCCGTATGGGGACTTGGGGCCTGTGACGATAAGGCAGGAGTGGCAATTCTTATGGGCCTCTTGGTGAGGTTTGCAGGAGAACTGGAAAGACTACCTGTCACCTTCGCCTTCCTGGTGGACGAGGAAGACCAGGGAAAAGGCTCCGAAACTCTGGCCAAGGAAAAACTTCCCCCTTGGGGCATCGTCCTGGAACCCACAGATCTAAAAATCTGCTCCTGTGAAGCGGGTTCCTTGGAGGTCGAGTTCACCACCCTAGGGGAAATGGCTCACGGCAGCGAGGTAGAAGCGGGAGAAAACGCCATAGAGAAAGCCATAAAAATGGTAGATCTTCTAAAAGATCTCCACTTTTTGGGAGAGGAAGACCCACGCTTGGGAAAGTCCCTCATGAACATCCTTCTCTTCTCAGGAGGAGATGGCACCCTGCGCATTCCTCACCTCTGCCGAGTTTTACTGGACTTCAGAATCCTCCCCCACCAGAACATAGAAGAGGCCGCAGCCGAGATAGCCCAAACCCTGGAAAGGGAAAACGTGGATTACACCTTTAGAGATGTCTCCCTCCCCTTCCAAATAGATCCAAACTCCTGGATAGTGGAAGCCCTTGCCCAAGCCTTGGAGGAAACCACGGGACTCAAAGCCTCCTTGGGAGGCATGAAGAGCTGGACCGATGCTGCCCATTTATTGGAAGGGGGCACCCAAGCGGTGATCTTTGGCCCCGGGCACCTGCCCGCCTGCCACACCCCCCGGGAGAAGGTGGACATAGAAGAGCTCACCCTGGCCTACAAAACCCTGGAGAGACTTCTCGAGAAAATCATGGAAGGGGACGTTCCATCCTGATCCAATGCCCCACCTTTCCTCTCTCTCGAAAACCTAAGCGACGGTAAAACTCCTGGGCCTTTAGGTTCCTCTCACCCACCCACAGACCTACCTCACCCAGGCCCTCCTGTTGGAAGTGCTCCAGTGCCTTCTCCATAAGGGCCTTACCCACACCCTTCTCCCTGGCACCAGGAGCCACCACAATCTCGTGGATCTCACCTACGGGCTCTCCTTCCTCCAGCCACTGGGAGTCAGCCACTATGAAACCCAAAAGCCTCTTCCCTTCCACTGCCAGAAAGAAGGAGTGGGGAGCCCTCTTGAAGAGCCATCTCATGTAATGGCGCACATCCCTGGGACGAGTGTAGGCGTACTCCCCCAATCCCTGATAGGCATCCAAATAAAGGGCCACCAGATGATCCAACCACGGGCCCAGTTCATCTATCCCCTTAACTTCCATAGCTCAACCCGGGAAATGGAGGCTCTCCAGATAGGTCTCCTGATACCCATCCCAAATGGCGAGATCCATCACCTCCACATCCCCCACCAGTTCCTCAACCCTTTCCAGACAAGAACGAGACAAAGCCACCACCTCGGCTCCCAGGAGAGAAACGTTACCCAATGGAACAAGCCCCTTAACCTGGGAAGGAACCAGGCCCAGGATCACCAGATCCTCCAGGGGCAAAGAAGACCCAAAGGCTCCGGCCATGTAAAGGGTGAGTTCCCCTTCCAACACTTCTTCCATGGAAAAGAGCACACGCCAGGCACTAGCCACGGCAGCTTTGGCCAGCTGGACCTTCCTCACATCCTCCTGGGTCAAGGTGAGACCTCCTTCCAGAATGAGTCCTTCCTCGTTCCTCATCTCCCTCCAAAAAGGAGACAACTCCTCTCTCTCTTTTATCCTCCCAGTAGGCTCCAATACACCCTCCCTCAGGAGTAAAGCCACCAGAGATAAAAGCCCTGAGCCACAAAATCCCCGGGGAGAGCCCCCGTTCAAAGTGTGAAACACCAGAGTTCCGTTCCCCTTCTCAACCCTGGTCACGGCCCCCGGAGAAAGGCCTATTCCCGATGTTATGCCCACCCCTTCAAAAGCTGGGCCTGCAGGGGCCGATGCAGCCCTCACTCCTCTATGGGTCAACAGGAGAACTTCAGCGTTGGTACCCAGATCCAAAGCCAAAGCAGGCCTATCCGCCCCCATAAGGTCCAACACCAAAAGGAGAGCCGCCGCATCCCCCCCCAGAAACCTTCCCACCAAGGGCATGAAGTAGTGGGGCACAGGTTCCTCTTTCCACTCCCCACCCGGAAAGGAAGATTCAAAGGGATAACGGGCCAGAGAATCAACAGGATACCCTGCCAGGATGGTTTCCATGACCGCATTACCCGCCACCACCAGATAAGAGGTCCCCTCCAGTTTGGGCAGAAGAAGATCCCAAAGAACTCGAACCATGTCCTCCCCTTTTCCCTCCAAAGAAGCCCCCATCCTGGAAACCACGTCACTCCCCCAGACTATCTGGGGATTAGCCATAACCTCCACAGAAATCCGAGCCCCCTGGCAAACGTCCAGACGAGAGAGGGCCAGGGTGGTAGTGCCCAGATCCAAGGCACAACAACAGACCCCCTCCCGGGGGGGATGACCAGGGGAGACTAAACTCGCCAGATCCAGAAGGAAATCGTCGGGCACCACCGTCCTCTCCCCCAGAAGCTCCACCTCCGTGGACTTCTCCACCACGGCGCAGCAGGCCAGTCTCACCCCCTCCCCCAACTCAAAAGGAGAGAGGAGGCGCCTCTCGGCTGGAGTGGGGGGAGGAGGGTTCTTCAGAAACTTCACCTTACAGCGGCCACACAGACCCTCTCCACCACAGGGAAATGGAAAGTCTATGTTCTCCTTGGTGAGCAGATAACTGAGCCTCACCCCAGGGGAAGTCAGGGTCTCCCTGTCCAGGCCCCTCCATCTGACCCTGATCTCCATACCCCGATATCCTCAGGCACTCATGGACTCCAAAAACTCTCTGTTACTTTTGGCTCCCCTCAGCTTGTTCAGAAGAAACTCCATGGCCTCCACGGGATTGAGGGTGGCCAAGAGCTTCCTGAGGATCCAGATACGATTTAGTTCAAACTGGGACAGAAGGAGCTCCTCCCTCCTGGTGCCCGACTTCTGAAGGTCTATGGCAGGGAAGATGCGCCTATCGGCCAGAGCCCGGATGAGATGAAGCTCCATGTTGCCCGTGCCCTTGAACTCCTCGAAGATCACATCATCCATGCGGCTGCCCGTCTCAATGAGGGCTGTAGCAATGATGGTGAGGCTTCCCCCCTCCTCAATGTTCCTGGCCGTGCCAAAGATCTTTTTGGGCTTGTCCAAGGCGTTAGCTTCAATGCCACCCGAGAGCACCCTGCCCGACGAAGGCACCAGAGCGTTATAAGCCCTAGTGAGACGGGTGATACTGTCCAGAAGGATCACCACATCTCTCTTGCACTCCACCAGCCTCTTGGCCTTCTCAATCACTATCTCTGCCACTTGAACATGACGTTGAGGGGGCTCATCGAAAGTGGAGCTCACCACCTCTCCTTTGACACTCCTCTGCATATCCGTCACCTCTTCGGGCCTCTCCCCTACCAGAAGGACTATAAGATAAATCTCGGGATGATTCGTGGTGACAGAATTAGCAATATTCTGAAGTAACACTGTCTTACCCGTTCTAGGTGGAGCCACAATAAGCCCTCTCTGCCCCTTGCCTATGGGAGTGATGAGATCCATAACCCTCATAGAAAGGTTATCAGGGGAGGTTTCCAGAACTATCCTTTCATCGGGATACAGGGGAGTGAGATTGTCGAAGTGGATCCTCTCCCTAGCCACCTCGGGGCTCTCAAAGTTTATAGCCTCCACTTTGAGGAGAGCAAAATACTTCTCTCCTTCCTTTGGAGGACGGATTTGTCCAGACACAGTGTCCCCGGTCTTGAGACCAAACCTCTTTATCTGGGAGGGGGACATATAGATATCATCGGGGCCAGGAAGATAGTTGTAGGTAGGAGACCTTAAAAAGCCAAAGCCATCCGGCAACACCTCCAGGACCCCTTCCCCGAAGAGGAGACCGTTCTTCTGAGCCTGTCCCTCCGAGATACGAAAGATGAGCTCCTGCTTCCTTAGACCAGAGGTCCCAGAAATCCCCAGCTCTTTGGCCAGCTTAACAAGCTGTGAGACGGTCATCCTTTTGAGTTCTTGGAGATTGAGACCCTCTACAGCGGTGGTTTCACTCCTTCCCATCTGAGCACCCCTTCTAATACCTAGACAGATTTGTCTCTCTAATTTTTTGGAAATTGACTGGCGGAGAGGGTGGGATTCGAACCCACGGACCCCTAAAAGGGGTCAGGTGATTTCGAGTCACCCGCCTTCGTCCACTCGGCCACCTCTCCCTTCTTTTTACCCCTAAGACCAGAGAAGAAGGACTTCAGCATCATGGAAGCCCTCTTCTCCAGCACCCCGGGATAGTAATTCACCCTATGATTAAACCGGGGATCGTCCAGAATGCGATACAAGGAAACCACAGCACCTGCTTTGGGATCCCTGGCTCCAAAAAAGAGGTAATCGATCCGAGACTGTATAATGGCCCCAACACACATAATGCAAGGCTCCAAAGTAACAAATAGACTACAACCCGATAGTCTCCAATCTCCCAGCCTCTTAGAAGCTTCCCTTATGGCTAGGATCTCTGCATGGGCCGTGGGGTCCCCCAGGGTCTCACGAAGATTATGAGACCTAGCGATTATATTGTACTCGCTGTCCACCACAATAGCCCCCACCGGCACCTCGCCGAGAAAGTAAGCCTTCTGTGCCTCCTCCAGGGCTTCTTCCATGAAGCTACACACTATCCTTTCATTGAAATAGACCTGCATCCTCTCCCTTGGATGGCGCGCCCAGAGGGAGTCGAACCCCCAACCCCGGGATCCGTAGTCCCGTGCTCTATCCAGTTGAGCTATGGGCGCGCATAAGAACTTGAAAGAACCACAACTGTGAATGTTACGCGGGTAGAATATAAATTTACCTCCTCGCTATGTCAACATCTAATCCACTAAATGGGCCCCTTTAAGCAATTTTGTCCAGCCTCTCTCCTTTGCTCAGGGAGAGTTTCCCCTCTCTCAAAAGCCTCTCTAGGAGGTGGTCCAGTATCCCCACCTTCCTCCACCCCCTGGCCCTGAGGATACAACTGTCACAGTGCCCACAAGGCACCTCCCCTCCTTGATAACAAGAGAGAGACCAAGAATAGTCCGCTCCCAAGGAGAGGCCCAGAGCTATTATCTCCCACTTAGTTAGACGGATCAAAGGGGCATGGATATGAAAGGGCCTACCTTCTACACCAGCCTTGGTCCCCAGGTTTATGACCTTCTCCATGCTTCTCAAGAATTCCTCCCGGCAGTCGGGATAGCCAGAAAAGTCCACTGCATTCCAGCCTCCCACCAGATGGCCTATGCCCTTCACCTCGGCCCAAGCAACGGCCAAAGAGAGAAAAATACCATTCCTGAAGGGCACATAGGTGATAGGGATTCCCCCTTCAGTGGGTTCCCTGTCCAAAGGAACCTCAATGGAAGGATCGGTAAGGGCCGACCCACCCACCTGAGAGAGATCCACTTCCAAAAAGGCGTGCTCCTTAACCCCTACCCTCTCCGCTATCTTCTTGGCCATCTCCACCTCCAGAGAGTGGCGCTGGCCGTAGAGAAAAGTAAGGGTATAGACCTCGTCAAACATCTCCCTGGCCCAGTAAAGGGCCGTAGTAGAGTCCAACCCTCCTGAAAAGACGACTAACGCCCGCTTCATCAGAGAATCCCCCTGGAGAAAGACGGAGTCTCTTCTAAGGGATACACGGAAGGTTGTCAATCGCCCACTACCTTCCAGAGGATCTCAGATAGATCCTTTTGGCCATAGGGCTTACTGAGGTAGGCCAGAGCCCCCATCTCCCTAACAGCCTCCTCCAACTCCTTATCCTTGTAGCCCGAGGAAATGATAACCCTGGGCCTGGGCTCCATCTTCATGAGTTTCTCCAGAGCCTTTATACCGCCCATGCCGGGCATGTAAAGGTCCAAGAGAACGGCTACAATCTCCTTGCCCTCCTCCCTATATATCTCCAGGGCCTCCTCTCCCGAAGAAGCCTTAATAGGCTCGTATCCCAGCCTTGCCACCATAGCTGCCACAGAGTCCCTCACCATGGGCTCATCATCCACCACCAAAACCTTGCCCACGCCTTTCCTGCTGAAGAAGGTGTATACATCCTTCCCAGCCCTCTCCTCTTTAACCTCCGAAGCGGGAAGATACACTCTGAAAGTGGTTCCCTTCTCCACCTGGCTCTTCACTTCGATGGCTCCTCCATGGCTTTTGACGATGGAGTTGGTGATGGTCAACCCTAAACCCGTGCCTCGCTCCTTCTTGGTGGTGAAGAAAGGCTCGAATATCCTCTTCACCGTCTCCTCGTCCATACCGCATCCCGTATCGGAAACGGTGAGGACCACATAGTTCCCCGGAGGAAGATCCAAACGGGTATCTTCCTCCTCCAGAGTGATGTTTTCCGTCTTCAGCAACAACCTTCCTCCCTGAGGCATGGCGTCTCTGGCGTTGATACAGAGGTTGAGGAGGGCCTGGTGAATCTGAGCCGGATCAGCCATAACGAACTTGAGCTGGGGATCTAATTGCACATCCACCTCAATCATTTTGGGAAGGGTCTCTTTTAGAATCTTCGAAAGCTCCTTCACCAAAAGGTTCAGATCCAAAAGGCGCATCTGGTCTTCCCGGGCCCGGGCAAAATCCAGAAGCTGACTGGCCAGACCACTGCCTCTCTTCAAGGCCTCCAGACACATGTTGAGCCTCTCATAGACCTGGGAGTCCCTGGGCACTTCATCCAAGCAGAGCTCCACAAACCCCAAAACCCCAGACAGGATATTGTTGAAGTCGTGGGCTATCCCCCCCGCCAACACTCCAAGGGCCTCCATACGCTGCGCTTTGATAAGCTGTCGCTCCAGACTCTTCTCTTCTGACACATCACGAATCGTACCCCAGTAACCCCAGATACAATGGAGATCTCCCACCGAGAACCAGAACATGTCCACCACCACCTCTCCCCCTGAAACCCTCCTGAGGACAACCTCTGACTCCCTCACCTCTCCTCCGCTGGAAAGCTTCAGGAAAAGCTCCACAGAGGGGCATAAATCACCGAAAAAGTCCCTGCCCTGTAGTTCACCCTTGTCTTCACAACCCAGCAATCTCAAACCTTCCGGATTCACATCTCTTATCTTACCATCCTTGTCGAGGAAGAAGATCCCCTCCATAGCTCCTTCAAAGAGACGCTGAAACTTCTCCTTCTCCAGCTTCAGCCTTTCCGTCATCCTCTCCTGCTCTCTCTCCTGTTCGCACAGCCTCTCCACCATGCGGTTGAAACCTCGGGACAGGGAAGAGAACTCCGCAGCCCCCTCCAAAGCCAGCCTCACCTCCAGGTCTCCCTGGAAAACCCGCGCAAAGGCCCCTTCCACCTCCCTGATCTTGCCCACCACTTCCCTATCCAAGAGGAAGGCCACCATAAAGAAGATGACAAACAGAACGGCAACACCGCCCAAACCCAGGCTGATGCCATAGCGGAGCATCGTCCTCATCTCCCTCTCCACGGAAAAGGTGACCCCCAATCCTCCTAAAACACTACCCACCCTGGCTCCGGGATGACACCGGACGCAGGCAGGCGTCACCCTGAGAGGAGTGACATAAACAGCAAATCTCTTTCCTCCACGCTCCATCAGGGTAAAAAACTCCTCATCCCCATCAGCAAAACTCTTCAAGGCCTTCTTCTCCAGGGGATCTGGAGCGTTCTCTGGATTGATGGGATGGAATGAAAAGAGCCTGTACCTCACACCTGACGAGTATTTTGTAAGCTCTTTGGTGACGAAGGCAGGCACCTGGAGGACAAACCTCTCTTCACCCTTTCTCACATACACGCCCCCGTGGCCACTCACCCACTCTCTGATGGTGAAAACCTGCTGAACAATGGTGGCTGCCTTGTTCTTCAAAAGGTAATAGGTGAGATTGTGCATATTCCTGTACAGAACACATCCACCTATCCCCAACACCACTAGCAGGACAGTAGAAACCAACAAAGCTCCTTTGACTCTCAGACTCATCTACTGTTCCTTCTCCTGGGCTCACAAGGAACGCTTATGACGAAAGTGGTTCCTTTGCTCTCTACACTCTCCACCCTTATGGCGCCCCCAAGGTTCTCCACCATCTGCTGAACCATGGAGAGACCCAAACCCGTTCCCCTCCCTGGAGGCTTGGTGGTGAAGAAGGGATCAAAGATGAAGCTCCTGATCCCCTCGGGTATCCCCGGCCCGTCATCAGACACCCTTATGATCAAGTCCCCTCCCTCCCTTCTCACCTCTACATCTATCCGTGAGCCCTTACCTGAATCTACGATAGCATCCCTGGCATTTCCCACCAGGTTTACCACTATCTCTCTGAGATAATGGGGAGGTAAGAAAAGGGGAGAAAGACTCTCTTCCACCCGCCACTCCAGGCGGACCCCTTCCTGCTCTAACCGCTTCTTTATATCCGGGAGGGTCCGGGAGAGCAGCTCTTCCACGTCCACCACCTCACACTCCGTCTCCCTGAGGGTGCTAGAGAAGAGCTGCAAGGCCCTCACAATCTCCGCAGCCCTCATAGAAGCGTCATAGATCCTATGCAAATCATTAGCCAAGGCAGGATTGCACTTCTCCACCTCCTCTATCCACTTCTCGGCGTAGCCCACGATAGCCATGAGAGGGTTGTTGATCTCATGAGCCACACCTGAAGCCAAACGCCCTATGGCCGCCATCTTCTGGACCCTCACCAGCTCCATATGGGCCTCATCCAACTCCTGAACCACCTGCTCCAGTCTCTTGGTGACAGTAAGATCCACCACGAGACCCGTAAAGGCATCTCCTCCAGGGGAAGGCTTAACCACCAGCATGACATACCTGGGCTTGCCACCATTCTCAGGTAGGATCCTCAGCTCTTCCACCCCCTCCTTACTCCCCTCCTCCACTATCCTGGAGAAAAAGGCCTCAGCTTTGGGTCTATCCTGGGGATAGACGCACTCCAAAAGCTTATCCAAGCCGCCCTGGAGAAACTCATCTTTGGGAACCCCCAAGAGTTCCTCCACCCTGGCATTGACGTACCCAATCCTCCCGCCCTTGTCGAAGCTGAAAACCATTTCGGGTATACCCTCAGCCAGGAGGCGAGAGTGACTCTCCGACTCCTTCAAACGGAGATGGCTCTCACGGAGCTTGTCCATCATACTCTTGAAAGCCATGTAGAGGTGACCCACCTCCCCCTCTTTAGGACCTTCACCCAATTCCACCAACTCTCCAGTAGTAGCCACCTTTTTGGCCACCACCGTCAGCTCCTCCAAAGGCTGAATCACCTTCCTGCTGCCCAGGTAAAGACCGGCGGTGGCCAAGAAGAGAACGAGAACAGAGATCAAAAAGTTGCTAGCCCCGAAATGGTAAACAGGGGCCATAATCTGACGAAGATCCCCTAAGGCGTAAAGGTTGAGCCCCAGGACCTTCAAAGGATAGGAAGCTACCATATAGCAGCGACCGTCCACGTTCACCTTATTAATGGACCTACCATTGCCCAAGAGCCACATGGAAACCCTACGGCCTCTAGGGTAGAGGACCTGACCTTTCTCCATTGTCACCACAAAAAGGTAACGATCGCTCCCTTGAAGGGGAAAGAAGAAAACAGATGCGGGAATTTGAACACAGATGGTACCCACAAAATCGTCGAAGTAGTTGATCCTGGTGAAGCAGGCCTTAATCGCTGGTCCCCCCAGCTCTTTGGAGTAAAACACCTTGGAGACTACAGTCCTATTAACCACCTTCATAGACTTCTTCACCAGGGGATCATCCCGACAATCCCTCTTAACAAAGGATACCTCTCCCCTGATCACCTCTATCTCTGCATAACCGCTCCTGCTGATGTAAACCAGATAGGGATACCTGGGGGACAGGGTCACCATGTATCTCCCCAAAGCGTAGGGGTTGCCCCTCTCATGGTAGTTCATGAGCTCAGGGGAATTACCGACCTGAGCCAGCTCCCTGGACCTCACATTCAAAATGTGCAAAAGATGCTGCCCCTTAATAGTGGCAAGCTGGTGGAGGGTATCGTGGGCGCTCTTCAAAACTTCTCTCCTCACCATGTGATAGCCCACTGCTGCGAGAAAGACGACAGCCAGAAAGAGGAAAACGAAGCCCGCCAGGACCACTTTAAACTTCATGGAATGTCTCACCGGCTACACCCTTCTATGGGCAGGGACCCAAAGTCCCTCATGATCTTCTTGGCCCTGTCTGAGGAGAAAAACTCCATAAAGAGTTTCGCATTATGAGAAAGGGGCTCCTTGTAAGCCACCCCCAGGAGCACATAATACTTATACCTACTCTGGGCCAGATTCTCCAGAGTGGGCGCCACCCCCTCCAAGGCCAGGACCTTCACACTGCCCGCTCGGGCCGCTGCCATAGGAAGGTAGCCAATGGTATAATTGTGGGCTTCTATGACCATCAGAGCCTCGGGAGTGCTGAAGGCGGTATAAGCCACCCCCTCTGGCACCCTGCCCAGGTCAGGTACATATCTTTCCAGTACAGTACGACACGAATCTCCCGGCTCCCTCTGTACCACATAGATCTTGTGGTCCGGTCCACCAAGCTCTTTCCAGTTTCTTATTTTACCATGGTAGATCTCTACCAAAGTCTTCCTATCAAGATCAGTCACCCCCTGAACTGTGGGATGGACTACAAAGACCACAGGAGTCTTGGCAAAGAAGCAGTACTTTATTCCTTTCCCCTTCTCGTGGGGCAAAAGGGGCCTGCTTATCCTGGCCAGATGGGCCTCACCTTTCATGACAGCTTTGATACCACCACCCGTATGGATACTAGGGGGCACCACCACAACTATGTCAGGATGGAGCCTCTGAAACTCCAAGCCCAGGGCCACCGTCAGGTACTCACTATCCCCGGACCCCACCACCAGCAGCCTATGAGAGTCTCGGGCCCAGCTCTGGAAGGAGAAAAAGAAAAACGCCAAAAACAGGAAGGCCCATCCCCCCGCTACCCAAAGGCTCCCCTTCCCTCTCCCGATCGGCATGCCACCCTCCACACCCTCAGATTTTTGTTAATTCCAACAACAAAGCCCAAACAAACCCACAGGGTTTTAATGTATTACACTAACCCTTGTTACCTCTTTCACTTATTCATCTTATAAATCATTGTAAGAGAAATCTACACCCCCCTTTCACCCCACCACAACAGCTTATGAAACTGGGGAAGGAAACGCACGTCCCTCCTGCCCCACAGGGCTGCTCTCTGGAGAAAGATCTCTGCCCTTTCCCTGGCCCCGGCGAGATACTCCAGGGGACCCTCGTCCCTCTCCAGAGGCTGAATCACGAGGGGTATCTTATCCCCCAAAGGAGGATACCGACAGAGCAGTTCCTCCAGCGCTTCCCAATCCTCTTCTCCACCCACCACAAGCTTCACCTGAAGACGATGAGGAAGGAACTCCAGGTACCGAGAGAAAACCCTGTGGGGAAAGGAACACACCCCTGCAGAGGGAAGCTTGGGAGAGGCCGTCACCAAAGAGAAACGCAAAAGGAGCTCTGGCTCCCATAGAGTGGCGTTGGTCTCCAAAGAAAAAAACCAAGAGGGGAGAAGATCCAACAACTTTGCTAACCCATGAGCCTGTAAAAGGGGCTCGCCCCCCGTCACCACCAGATATCTACAATGAAAGGATTCCAAACGATCCCGGAGGACCAGAATGGACACTTCCTCCCCACCATCCCAGGCATAAGCCGTATCACAGGATCGACATCGCAGATTACAACCCGCCAGCCTCAGAAAGAGAGCGGGTCTACCTACATCCACTCCCTCACCCTGGAGGGAATAGAAGATCTCCGAAACTCTAAGCAACACCTTATTTAATGTAAGGCATCATGGCCTTGAACTGGGAAGTACCCGCCCGCTCCAGCATCTCAAATATCAGGGTCTCCGCTGGCTTCACCATAGCCCCCATGGAGCCCACTAGATCCAAAGCCCTCAGGTGATTTTCCTGTCTCCTGGAACCCACAGCATCCGCAGCCAAATGGACCTCCCAGCCCTCCATTAATAAATGGACCACCGTCTGGTAGACACACACATGAGCCTCTACACCTGTCACCAAAGCCTGGTCCCTTCCCTCCTTCCTCAGATCGAAGACCCGACTCTTGAAACTGGGTTCCCCCATGCAACTGAAGGTCACCTTTTCTATGGGCTTGTAAAGGTCTCCCAGCTCCTCCACCAATTTCTCAACGGTCTTACCCAGACCTTTAGGGTACTGCTCCGTGAGTACCAGGGGAAGCTGATAGGTCCTGGCCAAAGCCACCAGACTCTTCACATTTTCCACCACTTCATCACCATTGTAGATGGCGGGGAGGAGCCGCTCTTGCATATCCACAATCACCAGGAAAGCTCTATCCTTGTCCACAAACATACACACCTCCTTTCAAGGCACCAACAAAACCGAAACGGGCGATATCTCCGCCACCCTGTGGGAGGCAGAGCCCAGCCAGAACTCCTTGAATCTGTCCTTGCCCGTGGTGCCCACGACCACAAGAGCGGACTCGAAATCCTGGATACCCCTGAGGATCTCCTGGACCACATTACCTACAAATACATGAGCATGGGCCTCCACCCCCAACTGGGCCAGCTCCTGGACGTACACCTGGAGGTTTTTCCTGTAATTCTCGGCCTTCTGCTCTATCTCCTGGGCACCCAGGTCCTTTATGTCTCCTCCATCCATGACGTAAACCAAATCCACCCTATCCAGAATGGGAGCAAGACCCATGACCAGACCCAGAGCCTTTTCAGAGGGCAAGGAGAAATCCACAGCCAAGAGAACCCGACTAAAGAGCCTCCAGCCCGACTCATCCACCTTCTTCACTATAATGACGGGCAATTCAGCATGCCTGAGGACATTGAGCACAGTAGACCCCACAGCCAAAGCCTCGGGATCGCCCTTTTCCGTGCCCAAGGCCACCATATGGGCACCCTCCTCTTCCGCCGTGAGAAGGATGGACCTCCAGGGCACCCCCACCTTCACCAGGGGCTTCACCTTTATTCCTTCCTTCTCCACAACCCCACCCCAGTCCCGGAAACGGGAGAGGGCCTCGGCCACCATCTTTTCCTCGGCGTCCTTCAAGAACCCGCCGTAAGGAACAAAACCCACCTTCTCTATCTCCACCACATGAAGGAGGATCACCTCCTCCAGTCCCGCCTCCCTCAAAGGAAAGAAGGCCTTAAGTTCGGGCAGAGCCATACTGGCAAACTCCGTGGCAAAAAGCAGTCTCTTAACCTTCACCTTCCACCTCCTCCGTCGCCATCTCCCTGACTAAGTCCACCAGGGCATCTAAGGCACTGGTCAGCTTCACTTTAGCAACTACTCTCCCCTTTGCAAAGAGCAGGGCACCACCTTTACCACCCGCCAGACCCACATGGGCCTCTCGGGCTTCCCCTGGACCGTTCACTTCACACCCCATTATTGCCACTTTAAGGGGAGCCTTGATACCCGCCAACCGCTCCCTGGCTTCCTCTACCATGGCCACCAGGTCCCAGGTGCACCGGCCACAGGTGGGGCAGGAGATAATCTCTATCCCCCCTATCCTCAACCCTAAGGCCTTCAAGATCTCCAGACCCACCTCCACTTCGGCCACAGGATCTCCTGTCAAAGAGACCCTTATGGTATCCCCTATCCCCCGGGACAAAAGGGTGGATAAGCCAGCAGCCGACTTGACCACCCCAGGGATGCCTACCCCCGCCTCTGTCACCCCCAAATGGAGGGGGTAATCCCTCAATTGGGAAAAAACCTCATAGGCCTCTACCGTATCCTCCACTCCTGAGGCCTTGAGGGAAACCTTGATCTCGTAGTAGCCCAAGTCCTCCAGTATAGTCACATGGCGCAAGGCACTCTCCACCAATGCCCTAGGGCGAGGACCACCGTAACGCTCAAGTAAATCCCTCTCCAAAGACCCAGCATTCACCCCAACGCGGATGGGCACCCCCCTCTCTCTAGCCGCTGCCACCACCTCCTCCACCTTCCAGCGAGGGCCAATGTTCCCTGGATTGATACGGAGCCCGTCCACCCCCACCTCCAAAGCCTTCAGAGCCAAGCGATGGTCAAAGTGGATGTCAGCCACCAGAGGCACGGAAAGGGCTTCCTTATAACGGGGCAACCTATGGACCGCTTCCATGTCGGGCACGGCCATGCGGATCACCTCACATCCGGCGGCCTCCAGCCTCCTGGCCTGAGCCAGGGTAGCCTCCACGTCCCGAGTGTCCGTCTTTGTCATGGACTGGACGGATACAGGGGCTCCTCCCCCTACCTGGAGATGGCCCAAAAATATGGTCCTGGTCTTCTTTCTAAGAATCAAAGGCTCCCCATTCTTACCTTTCACCTTTCGCCCCTCTGCAGTATAAGCACTATCACCAATACGTCCAGAGGGTGAATCATGGAGCTAGAAAAAATAGATGGAGGGGTCACGGCCCCCAAAGGATTCCTGGCCGGTGGCATGGCCTGCGGTATAAAAAAGGACCTACCCGACCTGGGTCTTTTGTCTTCCACAAAGGAAGCCCGGGCAGCAGGGGTCTTCACCACCAACCTGGTCAAGGCTGCTCCTGTGCTGGTCTCCTCCCAACAGATAATAAGAGGGAAAGCCAGGGCCATAATAGCCAACAGTGGTAACGCCAACGCCTGCACAGGAGAGGAAGGATTAAAAGACGCCTGGACCATGGTGGAGAGCACAGCAAAGGCCCTGGAAGTACCCCCAGAAGAGGTCCTGGTCTGTTCCACGGGGGTGATAGGAGAACCACTGCCCATAGAAGCTATACAAAAAGGCATAGAAAGCCTGGCCGCCAACATCAGCCCCCAAGGAGGAGAGACCTTCGCCAGAGCCATCATGACCACCGACAGTTTCCCCAAAAGCACAGCACTGGAGGTTACTACTTCCCAGGGCACCTTCAGGATGGGAGGAGCCGCCAAAGGAGCGGGCATGATCCACCCTTCCATGGCCACCATGCTGGCCTTCATCACCACCGACCTGGAGATAGAGGCCCCAGCCCTCCGCGAAGCCCTTAAGAAGGCCGTGGACATCTCCTTCAACCGCATCTCTGTGGATGGCGACACCAGCACCAACGACACGGTGCTCATCCTAGCCAATGGGTCCTCAGGCGTGAAGGGCCAGGGAGAAGCCCTCCAGGCCCTCAAAGAAGGCCTGAAAAAGATATGCCAGGAACTGGCCCACATGATTGTCCGGGACGGAGAAGGCGCCACCAAGGTGGTGAAGATCCTGGTGAAAGGCGCCCCTTCTGACAGAGAAGCCGAGATGGCGGCGAGAAGAATGGCCAACTCCCTACTAGTAAAGACGGCTCTCCACGGAGAAGATCCCAACTGGGGCAGACTGGCAGCCGCCCTGGGATCCTCGGGCTGCAGAGTAGAGCCAGAGCGTCTACAGATATGGATAGGAGAGGTTCAGATCGTTAAGGGAGGCATGGGACTGCCCCAGGCAGAGGACCCAGCCCACCAGGTCATGCGCAAAAGAGAGTACACCATCACCCTGGATTTGGGATTAGGGCCAGGGGAGTACTGGATGTGGACCTGCGATCTCACCTACGAATACGTCCGCATCAACGCCGAATACAGAAGCTAGATCACTTACATCTAAACGATTGGGCTTCTCCACGGCTACTAAGGAAAAGAACCCCGGGTTTTAGTGTTCCAGGCACATCGGGGCTATTAAAATACGAAACAACACCCCTTTCCTCACAACAAACCAGCACACCCCCAGTCTCTAAAGCTAAAGCAATAAACGCCCGATCGTTATCAGAAACGTTTGAGCTCTTAGGAACCGGAATCCTTTCAATGCTGACCTCCCTGTGCAAAATCTTCCGAGATTTAGCCAATTCATCCCACCATTGCCAAAAGGACTTTTCATTCTTAACGTACCTGTACCACTCTCTAGGCAGAGGGTTAACCAACCACATACAGAATTCTCTATTGGAAGGCACCGCCACCCTACAACATTCAATCAAAACCTTATAAGTAAAATAAATGGAAGTAACATCTTTCTCTTTGAATGCAGAGGCTATAACGTTAGTGTCTAACACAACAATCTGTGAAGCCTCTATCGGCATCTTAAGCACTCATCAAAGCCTTATACCTTTCGTAAACTAAAGCGGCTCTATCCATGAAAAAACCTTCTGGCCAATCCTCAAACTCCCCAGAGTCCCTCAAATCAACGAGCCTTATTTTAGACCCACTGGGAGTTCTCTCAGTGTAATAAACTGCTACATCATCCTTAGAAACAAGCCCCTCTGCCACCATTGCTTGCAACTTAAGAAGTAACACCTCACTATGAGTCTCTATCAAGAAAGATTTCTCCCTACTCTGCTCCACAAAAAACTCAACTAACTTAGGAATAATAGACGGATTCAAATGTATCTCGGGCTGTTCCAGCATTATCAAGCTTCCACTTTTAACCGCTAAAGCACCAACTAATATTGGAAGAAGCTGAGAGTAACCAAACCCTACTTCATTAAAGTTCACCTTCCATCCGGTTTTAGTATCATACAGGTACACAGAATAAGCCTCTGTACCCTTCCTAAGATTCACAACATCCAAACCCACTTTTTTGCGCCTTCCAGAGCTCAGCTTTGCAAGCCCATGATTAACCAGCCACTTCCCCACAGCCTCTTTAACTTCCTCCCTCATTACTAAAACATCTACTGTTTTTTCACCTTTCGAGCCTATCCACTCGAAAGGCTCACCTTTAACCTCGTAAACTGGTTTAGGCTCCTGACGAAGAGGACCAAGGTAATAGACACTCTTAAAAGAATCTTCCACATCTTTGGCAATTGGATGTTCTACCAGAAAGCCTAGCCTTTTTCTCCTGCCAACTTCCCTGCCATTTATCTTAACCTCAACTAGATCAAATGATACTCTCTGCATGCTTCCCCTGACTGTGAAAAAGTAGCTTTCACTTCCCCCCAAAATCAACTCTACCGATATTTCTCTCTCTCCTTTGAAAACCAAGGCCTCGAAATCTCCAAAGTTATGCAGACCTGTGAGCGCCAGAGGCACATTATCTACAATAGCTTTAGCCAAGGTTTGCTTAAGAAGGAGCATTGCTTGGATGATTGTGCTCTTACCAGAGGAATTAGGTCCTATAAGCACGGTTATAGGGCGAAATCTTACATGAGCCCTTTTAAAGGCTTTAAAATTACAAAGTCTCAAATCCGATAATCTAAACACCTAATATCCCTTAACCTCTTCGTTGCAAAACAATTTAACACACTCAAAAAAACAACACAATCTACTTTAGTAGATTGAATCACTTCTCCTGAATGGTCTCCTCCACCTTCATGCCAAAATGGCGTCCCCCCTTCTCCAGACGGACCAGAACCCAGTCTCCCGGCTTCAGAGACACCACTGACAAAGGCTCACCCTGAGGCGACACCAGACGAATGGTCTCGGCGTTCTGGAGGATACAACTACCCTCCTCATCACCGACCCTCGCCCTGACCATCAACAGTGGACGCCTCTCCACCTTTGAGCGCCCCACCAAGGCCCGCTGGCCGGAGCCCTCGTGGTCCACCACCAAGACCTCGTCCCCCGCCTTCAGCTCCGAGAGATACCTGGTTCTACCACCAGGCACCAGCACATAGGCATGGACAGCCCCGGCATTCACCCTAAAAGGACGGGGAGCCACGTAGGGGTTCTCCACGCTTTCAGAGTGGACGAGAAAGAGAAATGCACTGGAGTTCCCCACCAGCATACCCTGGCCACAGCCCATGAGAGAACAGGTGTCCACACACACCCTGTCTCCCAGACCTAGGGGAGTCACCTCCAGGATTTCCGCCTCCCCCAAAACCACCTTTTCTCCCCCCTCACGGGCCATGAGGACCAAATCCCTCAAGAGAGCGGGGTCCTCAACATCCACCACCACTCCGGCCACTCCCCTCTCCAAAACCCCCAGAGCAAGGGCCATCTCCTCCTCGCTCCGAACCACTGCCCAGACTCGATCGGCAGCAGCAGCCACAAGATTCTCCAGAGGGATCACCCGCCAATCGGTGGTATCCACCACCACGGGTCCCCTCTGGGCCAAAGCCATGGCCTTCTCCTGATCCTCCCCAGTAGATACCTCGACAAAGAAAAAGTCCTCGCCAGGCACTAAATCACCCCCGGGAGCCACCACTTTTACCCGGCCCAACGCCCTCACATCTTCCACCCGGTCCTCTTCCACCCAAATGCCCTGAGCCCCTGCCTCCAAGGCAGTGGTGACCAACCTCTTGTTGTAAGGGACAACCCGAACCCACACTTCACTCATCCCAGAACCTCCAAGGCCTCCTCTACAGAAGCGCCATGGTGGACTATCATGGCAATGGCCCGAACCATTCTATCAGGGTGGGGATGCTGGAACACGTTTCGCCCTATGGAGACTCCGGCACCTCCGGCTTCCATAGCACCCTTCACCATCACCAGCACGTCCTCCTCAGTATCCATCTTCTCGCCACCTGCTATGAGAACAGGTGCTGGGCAGCCCTCCGTCACTTCCCGGAAGCTTTCAGGGTCTCCAGTATAAGGAACCTTCACAAGGTCCGCTCCCAGCTCAGCCCCAAGACGGGCAGCGTGTTTCACCACTGCCACATCGTACTGGTCTTTGATCTTGGGCCCACGGGGGTAGACCATGGCTAAAAGTGGCATTCCCCACTCCAGACAACACTCGGCCACCCTACCAAAGTCCCTCAACATGGTCTTCTCATCAGGGGCCCCTATGTTCACATGTATGGAGACGGCATCGGCCCCCAGCTTGATGGCCTCTTCCACGGTGCACACCAAGACCTTGCAGTGGGGATCCTGGGCCAGAGCCGTACCCGCCGAAAGATGGATGATGAGACCAATATCCTTCCCCTCTCCCCTGTGTCCCACGGCCACCATCCCCTTGTGCATCACCACAGCGTTTGCTCCACCCTGGGCCACCGCTTCCACCGTCTCCCGCAGGGCTGTAAGCCCCCTTATAGGACCCACCGTCACACCGTGATCCATAGGCACAATCACAGTAGTACCCTGAGCCCTATCCATGATCCGCTCGATACGAATAGTCTTACCTATCATCACCCACCCCCTAAAAATTAGGGCCGGGGGTCTGGCAACCCACGGCCCTAATGAAGGAAGAGGAAGGGGCCGTGGGCTTTTGCCTGCCCACGGCCCCGGTTTTTTGCTAAAAATAACAACCAGAGGGCCTGCTGGGCAGGCACCTCCCGTAATAAAACCAGAACCACCAAAATGCATCTCTTCTCATCATAGGCAACCTAATACTCCCTCCATCAACCCTTGTCAACTCTTTCACTAAAAATAAAACCCCAGCCCTCCTAGTAACGACCATCAGGGCCAACGGCATTAGCCAGCACCTTAAGGCTTCTCCGTCTTTTTGGCTTCCTCCCAATACCTATCCAAAGTCTCCAGATCCACCTGGTGGGGGCTTAAACCCTTGGCCCTGAGACGCTCCTCTATATGGTTGAAACGCTCCATAAAACGCTTATTACACTGTCTGAGGGCATCCTCCGGGTCCAAACCCAGGAAACGGGAAAGATTCACCAGGGCAAAGAGGAGGTCCCCCAACTCCCAAGCCATGGCCTTCTTGTCCCCTTTTTTGCAGGCCTCCCTAA
>Ga0190304_1000327_pt1 | contig 22342 bp, 10 predicted proteins | sample 48700712_MG_FD_161670 | JGI IMG/M metagenome (GOLD analysis project Ga0190304, IMG submission 161670) | Hydrothermal vent sediment bacterial communities from Southern Trench, Guaymas Basin, Mexico - 4870-07-1--2_MG | ecosystem: Environmental > Aquatic > Marine > Hydrothermal vents > Sediment ...
AAACAGCCGAATACAAAATCCCCGTTTGGTCGGTAACCAAGCGGGGTAAATTGTTTTGATAGTTTAATCTTAAATCTATAAAATCTTCCCAGTTCATATTTATTGTATTCCTTCAATCATTATTTCGGCTGCTTCTACAAAGTCGTTAAGCTCTCCGCTGTTTTCCAATATCTTCTTATCTACCTTTTTAGCAATGGTTAAAATATCAGCAAACCGTTTGTCTTTATAGCAAAGTTCAAAACCATAAACCAAGGCTTCTTTTCGTACTAACTTTATTTTCTTCTTTTCGGTTTGGGCTTGTACTAATAAGGTTTCAAATTCTCGCCTTAAATTCTTTTGACGTTTTTCTGTTATGGTATTATGTTCTGTTTCGCTCTCTGGTCTGCGGTATTTACCATCTTCTGAAATGAAATTTTGCTCCAACATCTCTTTTAATTCAGGTACTTCATCGCCTTCAATATTTGCTAACAGAGTAAAAGCAATAGAAATATCAGAATATGATTTTGCCTCCGACAAGAAATTATACAACCAAACCAAAGCCGATTTTTCATCGTTTACAAAAAGCAACGTACTGCCTGATTTTATATCGTCCATTCCCTCTAATTTCATTTTCTTTTTGTATTCCAAATAAGCATCAATTTGATGTGTGGTAAACCAAAAACCATCTTCACTTACAAAATTTTCTTTTAGCAAACTGTAAAAAGATTTGGCATCGTATTTAATTTCGTAACCTCTTTGAATATAATAAGCAAGCATTTTTGAATAGAGCATTTTGTCTGTGCGTTCAATGGCAGGTTTTACAGGTAGATTTGTAAGGAACTCGTTAATAAAACTTATTTCTAAGCCTTCACCTGCTTGTTTAATAAATTGTTCGCTAAAATTATTACTTGGTTTGAAGGCTGAAATAACTAAATCGCTTTTAACTGCACCAGCAGCATGTAGTTGAGTAATTGTTCCCTTTTTCTTGTCGAGGATTGAGACATTACTAATAATGAATCCTGCTTTGAGTAATGATTCTTGAATTACATTCCAAACTTTCGATTTTGAATTGTGAAACTCAACTGTTATCCATCGTTTAGGTTTCAAAACCCTATAATACTCTTTGAAAGAATTAAGCATTAAATGATAATATTCTTTCATACCCTTTGTTTGACTTGAATTTATTATTGCTTCTTTATTATTGTTGGTCGTAATTTTTATCCATGACTCAAATATAAAGTTCAATTCTGAATACATAAGATTATCTCCAAAAGGTGGGTCTGTAAAAATATAATCAATAGAATTATCTGGTATTGTTTGAACATTTGTTGTCGTTCCAATCTGTATGAAACTTTTTGAATTTGTTTTTGGAATTAATCCCCTTTTGATTGCTTTGATTCTGTTTGAAAATAATTTAATCACATTACTATCCTCTGTGTAAGTTGGAATATATAATGTACCTGAAAGTGCTCCAACATGCCTATTCCCATATTGCGGCATATATCTATTTCTAATTGAACCACGAGTTAATGTAGATAAAAACCCAGCTAATAAAATTGGATTGGCTTTAATTTGAGAATAGATAAAAGAGTATGCAATCATATTCCTTTTTGAAAAAAAATGATTTACTTTTTCAAAACCTACATGATAACCTGCTCTCCATGAATTCCCCCATTCCTTACCAAGATGCATCATTTTGTCTGCGGGAAACCAATTTGGCATTATATAGTCATCAATCTTTTTTAACAGGTCAAAATCAAATTTATCTAATTTCTTATATCTTAATTTATTTTGAAATTTATAGCATATTATTACAGGTTCTCTTTTTGTTTGCTCTATATGATTATTGTTAGAATAATCATTAGTTTTATGTATTAATCTTTCTGATGTTGATTTTGAAATTTCAGCATTACAGTTTGGACATGAATATTTCTCTTTTACCTTTTTGTTTTCAAAATCAACAGCTAAGTCCCAATGATTATACTCGTATCCACAATAATTACACTTAAAGAATTCACTGAATATTATATAGTTTATTTCGCATTTAATCTTTTTCTTTCCTATTTCAATTTGAGTTTGGTATAACCAACTAAGCTCATTGCTTATTTTATTTAATAAAACAGATGTATCTTCTTCAAATTTTAATATATCATAATCTGAAACTACTGCCCTTGATAATACAGATGAAAATGAAGATAAATCATTCAAAATAACATGTCTATTAATTTGATTTGCAGCCAATCCTGTCATTCCAGAACCCGAGAATCCATCAAACACAATATCTCCTTTTTCTGTATAATGATTTATATAATTAATAATTGCCTTATATGGAACTTTCGTATGGTAACTATATGATTTATATGTAGGGTCATTTTTTCCTTCACTCACATCACCAACAAACGGCTCCCTATGATAATCATCAGTTTCCTCATTATAAGGCGTACCGTGTTCTTCAATAAAATCTTTGATATAGGGATTTGGGCAAGCGGTATAATATGGTGGTTCTGATAATGCTAAAATATCTTCGTCAGTTCCAATAGGAAAACCCTCAATCTTTTTAAGTTCTTCGAGCTTTTCGGCAAGGTCTTTTTTGTAGTCTATATTTTTATCCATTCTTATTTCCTTTTTGTAATTTTTTAATGCCTTCTTCCAATGCTTTTATTTCTATTGTATCTTCAATATCAATTTGCTTTTGTCGGTATTTTTCGTATTCGCCTTCGGCAAGTTCTTTTGCCATTTTAGCAGATATTTTGCCTGCGTGTTCCAAAATTTCACGGTCGTTAAGTGTTAAAAAATCGTGTAGTTTTTTAATCCAGTCTGCCATATACATTGGTTTTCGTTGGCGTGCTTGTAATTCGGCAAAAGAAAGATATTGGTCAACAATTAAGTTTAAATCTTTTAGTTCGTCTTCGGCAAGATAATTTTTAGCAATAGCAACATCGGCTTTTCTTATTTTTCCTTGTGGCGAATTTTTCCACGAAGTCAAACCCATATTTTCTTTATGTGCATCGGCTCTGTTATAAATAATTTCGGCAGCAGTATGCTTATGAATTGCCCAATGCATCATATTTTGCACCTTTTTAAAAAAGTCGGTACTTATTGGGTTATCTTTATCGTAATCGTAAGCTGTTGCGTAAATATCTCTTATTTTAGCATAAAATATTTTTTCGGAACTCCGTATATCTCTTATTCTCTCAAAAAGCTCTTCAAAATACTGGTTAGTTATGCCGGTTTCTTTCAGTCGTTCATCATCAAGCACAAAACCTTTAATAATAAACTCTTTTAATTGTTGTGTAGCCCAAATACGAAACTGTGTACCTCTGTGCGATTTTACACGGTAACCTACTGATATTATTACATCAAGATTATAATGCTTAGTTCTGTATTTTTTGCCATCGGTGGCAGTTGTCAAGTATTCCTTGACAACTGAAATTTCGTCTAATTCTCCTTCGGCAAATACATTTTTTATATGCAGACTTACGTTTTGTTTTGTGGTCTGAAACAGTTCAACCATCTGCATTTGCGAAAGCCAAACGGTTTCATTTTCCAAACGTACTTCAATCTTTGATATTCCATCATCGGAAGAGTAAAACAACAATTCCGATTTTGTATTTTTGTTTTCCATTGCTTAGTCTATTTTAAATCGGGTTTCATCTCCTTTTTGTTTTTCCAGATCGTTAAGCACATCAAAAAACGATTTTCTTATTTGCTCAAAAGTCAATAGTTCGTCTTGTTTAAACAAATCCTTAGTCATTTGCTCTTTATTAAGTTTTACAATCTTAATATCAACAAATAATTTATTTATAGCATCAATTAATTGTGGTGTAATATCAACAGGCAATTGTTCCGTTTTAATGATTTCAGAAATTATTGTCTTATATTCATCAGCAATTTTCACCATTTCCAACTGCTTTGCTTTTTGCTTTACTTCGGCAATGGTGGTTTGTGCATATTCTTTATAAATATTCTCAATGGTTTTATCAATCTTTTTACTTTCAACGGCTATTGCTTTATAATTACGTTCAATACGCATAAAATTGCTTACTGTATCAAAAGGAACATCGTATAACCTGTCGGCATCAACTCTTACGGCTCTTAAATCCAATAATGAAGTCCACAGCTTGGTTTTTGATTGCAGTTTGCTTTTTAGGTTACAATTGGCATTGGATAGCATTTCTGTTTTAGCATAAAGTGGATGTTGTCGATAGTTCTCAAATACTTTCCAGTTTACTTTATTTCCAATAGTATTTTGCAAGGCTGGATAATAAAACTCAGTAACATAAAGTTTTTTAAAAGTTTCAATCTTTCCTGATACTGGGAAACGTTCGCTTAGCTGAATGAGTTTGCTAAAATCTTTTACAATGGCAAGTGTATCATCGTAAAACTGCTCTAATTTGTTTTCAATTTCTTCATCATTGGTAAACTCTTTATTTGCTCTATATATTTCAAGAGCATCATTCATATATTCCAAGCCTTTATGAATATTTGAATTGTATTCTTGTAAAGTGGTTTTCAGATTATCTAATGACGTAAGCAGTTTAGTTATTTTTGCCAAATCAGATTTCAGATATTCCAGTTTATTAAACTTTGCGTGATTTGAAATATCAAGGGCTTGCCAGTCAATAGTTTTTACTTCGTCTAAAATGTTTTTTGCACTGTCGATATTCAGATAAAGCGAAGTTTTGTTTTCTAATTTTTCTACAAGAAATTCAACCGAAGTAATGTTATCTGTAATTTCTTTAACTTTGGTTTTATATTCTACAAAAGCTTCGTTTCTATATTTCTCCTGTAACATTTTAGCACCATTTAAACCAATGGCGTTAAGCAAGTTTTGAGCAAAGTCGTAAGACAAATCGTCTTTCTTTACCACATAAACAATGTTTTCGAACTGGCTAATACTTTTAAATTTTTCTTTAATGTTTGAAATATCAATTTCATCGCCTCCACGTCCTTTCAGAGCTACTTTGCCCAAAGTTGTAAGCACAATAAGTAAGAAGTAAACCGTTTCGGGTTCCAGTCCGTAAGGTGTTTTGCTAAGTTCAGCAACTATCTCTTTATTAATATCTACAACTTTACCTTTTTTAGCATTTACGGTAGTTAAAATAAGCTGTGTAATTTTATTTGAACCAACATCGGGGTCTCCATTGTCGTTTAGTAGATTTAAAGTGTCTAAGAAGTTTTTACTTCTATTTCCTAAATTTCTAAAATTCCCATTACTTACTTCCTGACTAATATGTGTTAAAGTTGCAATAATATTGTTTGACGATAATGTTTCGGCATACTTGGGGTGTTCAGGGAATTCGGCATTAAAAAGTTTATCAAACAATTTTTCTTTAAGTTCCGATACAATTTCCGAAAGATTATTAAAGTCTTTTCCAAGAGTAGATTTTATTGAAATCTTATTACCATTCAAATCTGCTTCTGCAATATTTTGAACCCACATTGCAATACGGTATTTAATCCCCGGAACAACAATGCCCGCTGGATTTCTAAAACCATTTACCGTATCATTAAGCCTTTTACTCATAGCAGAAACCATTACATTTTTACCCATTAATGATTTTATGGCTACAATTCTTTTTATGATTTCAATATTCTCTTGTTTCCCAATATTCAGCTTAATATTCAGTTGATTGTCTGTATATTTTGCAGGTTTTTTATTGCTGAATGGTGAAATAAAATTGATAACATAATCTGCTTTATCCAATGATTTTATTTCTTGTCCCTTTCTTTGAAAAACAATTAAACCTTTACGGTATGATTTAACCGACATCCAAGTGGCTTCATCAATAAAAATATTTGGACTATTTTTATAATGCTCGCTATCAAGTATTTCTTTAATCTGCTCAAATAAAACGGCTTCCTGTTTGTCTTCATCAGCACCAACAGCAACAATTTCACTTTCTATTTTTTCATCAGGGTCAACATCTGTAATTGAAGGGTCGAATTTGAAATAATCATTTCCTGTGGCTTTATCGTTTACAATTTTAATATATAAACCATCTGTAATGTCTTTTATCTTTTTAATGATAATTGATACTTGCATAAATGCTTCCAAGGCATTGTTTTGTGGAATTATTAAAAGTTGTTCTGCAAGCTCTTTTGCTGTTGCTCCGTTTTGTCCTTTGCTCCAAAGCGAATAAACAGCAAGCCCTTTAATTAATTTAATGGCATCAGTATGTAGCTTTTCTTCAAGATTAGCAGTAATCTTCTGAACAACAATATTTACAGTTTTAACTAATTCGTAAACACCTTCAAGGTTTCTGTTGTTAGGATTATTTGCCAGAATATCATAAATTCTGTCGAATGTAAAAAAATAAGGAAAGGGCTTGTCAATTACATATTTCAATTCGGTTTGAGCAAACTGAATAATTCCCCTTTTTTCAAAATATGGCAATTCGTGAAAAAGGTTTAATAAGCCTGGTGTAAAAGGAAACAATTCAATGTATTCTTCCTGCTTATTGGCAACATCTTCAATTTTATTAATGAAAGGTTTTAGTTTGTTCCCAATTTCAATTTCCTGTTCTTTTGTTTTTGGAACAATCCTTTGAGAAATAACTTTTTTAACAGCTTCTCTGCGAATAATTATATTCTGAAATCTTTCGCTTATTCGGGCTTCGTCACCTGCAATATCTTTTAATTTCGGGCTTGAATAAATATCTTCCTGCATTGATATTGCCAACAATAAATCTTGGTCTTGACAAACCTGAGCTACAACTCTTAGAAACTGAAAATCTCGTTTTATTTGAAAACTCTGTTTTGCTTGCAAAAAGTCTGAGACTTCATCAACCACAACCAATAAACCTTTTGTCGGGTCCTTTTCTTTTAGAAAAGAAATAATATCGGCAAGATGGTCTTTAAAATTTAGTGTTTCTCCCTTTTTGTATTTTGGAATTTCCCAACCATAGTTTTTCTTAATTTGCTTTTCAACTTCTCTAAAAAAGAAATAAGATAAATCAACATCAACAGGTTGTAATTCAAATTGCACAGTAAAGAAGTTCCTTGTAATTTCATCAGTTGCTTTTCTTACTGTTGGATTTTTTATTAATGGTCGTAATTCGGGTTTATTAATTACACTTACAATAAAAGCAATTAAGTGAGATTTACCACTTCCATAGTTACCAATAATCTTTACCGCTTTATGTTTTGGTTTTTTTAAATTATCAAAAAAGTCAATTATCTGCTGTTGTAATCCTTCTGAAATAATATAACTTGAAACCAGTTCTTTTTGCAAACTGCCTTGTTGTAAATCTGTATCAATATCAACTACATCTTTTATTTCGGTATAGGTAAAAAGTTTACCTATTGCGTTATCAGGTAATTTGTCAGGGCTTACATACTTTCCTCTTGGGTCATTTAAAATGCTTTTGTAGTTTTCTTCAATATCCTTTATATTAGTAAGAAGAATATCGTTAATATCCTTATCGTAATGTTCTTCCGTTCCTGCTTGTCCATAAGAAACTCTGTTGCTAATCACTTGTTCGTCTTCAAGAAACAGTACACTGCTTTTGTTACGAGAATTATATTTAAAAGCACCAACAGGTGATATTTTTGTAAATGCTTTATGATACAGAATACTGGCATTGGTTAGTATAATTTTGTCAGGTTTTGTCAAAAACCATTCTTTAATTTTTTGTCCAATATCGTGACTTGGTTCATTTTTATCATCCAGTTCTTTGTATAAAAAGTCTAATTCTTTTGCTACATCAATTAACTGATATTCTTTACTTTGTAAATATTTTATAATATCTTTTTTCTTATCGTTGTCTTTACCTACAATTGCCCAAAGTTTAAATCTTAGGCTATTTGCTAATGATAGAAATGTGTCGATATGTTTACTGTTATTTTCCATATTCTTTAGTTTTTTTTCGTTCAATCAAAAGGTCTTTTACTTCCACGTTTAGTATTTCGGCTATTTGATATAGCACTTCCAATCTTGGTTGTTGTCTGTTTTGCACATAAGAATTAACCATATTGTAGCTTTTATTCAACTTTTCAGCAAGCCACTTTTGTTTAATTCCTTTTTCTTCTAATACTTCTTTAATTCTATTCATTGAATTATTTTATAAATTTCAAAGATGTAAAAATATACATCTTTTATTTATTATCTCGATTTATGAGATATATTATTCAACACTTACTAACAGTTTTCTACAAGCGTTGGCTAAAAAATAGCTTCCGATAAATATACGGGGCAGGCTTTTTGGTTTTTCAGGGTTTGCCTGTATGTTAACAAAAACTAAATCTTGATAACTCGGGACAAGTCGTGCAATTTGTGCGGCTAGCTCTTTTTTTGCATTACCCCCAACAATATTATAAAGTTACTTTCGAGTATAAATGTAGCATTTATATAACAAATCTGAAAATAAAATAAGGTTTTGCTCTATTGGCAGTGGCATTTATTTATTAACATTTTTGTAGAAGGGTGTATTTTATGCGGCAATTATTACATTATTTTTGTCATACCCCAAACATCAGATTATTAATAAATATAATCGTAAATAATTTTCTTAAATAAGTAAACATAGGTTTTGCGTTACTTTTTTTTTGTGTATTTTTATCCTCCAATAAAAGCCTAAAATATGTACGATTTTATAAAAGGGAAAATTGCAGAATTAACACCAACTTATACTGTATTAGACAACAATAATATTGGTTATAAGATTAATATATCTATCAACAGTTACTCGCTGTTACAAAACAAAACCGAGGGTTTATTATTTATTCACGAAGTAATTCGCGAGGATACTCATCAACTATATGGCTTTGTCGAGAAATTAGAGCGCGAAATATTCGAACATCTGATTTCTGTTTCGGGAGTTGGTGCTAATACTGCCAGAGTAATGCTTTCGTCGTTATCGCCAAACGAAATAAAATCGGCAATACTTAACAACGATGTAAACACAATAAAAAGTGTTAAAGGAATTGGGTTAAAAACTGCTCAGAGAATAATTGTAGATTTGCGCGACAAAATAGGAAAGATAACAGGGAATGAAGAAATTCCTATGGAAACATACAATACAATTAAAGATGAAGCGTTATCTGCATTAGTAATGTTGGGCTTTCCGAAAACGAAAGTCGAAAAAGTTATTAGCAATATTCTAATGCAATCGCAAGATGCAGATTTAGAAGAACTTGTAAAATTAGCATTGAAGAAATTATAACAGTTTTTGACAAATTAAGCATTGAAAAATATTAACAAATACATATTCTTAGTTAGCTTTTTAATATTCTATAATTCGGTTATCGGTATTGCTAATAATTTACAAATAAAAAATAGCAATTCGAATTATTATTTTCAAGTATCCGATTCTATTCAACAAGATAGTATAAAACTTAAATTTCCGATTTCGCATGATACAAAATATCCTTTTGAAAATAACAAAAAACCGGGATTAATAAATTTAAAAGATCCATCGAACCTTACTTCTTCTTTTGAATATAATCCTAAAACAAATAACTATATTTACTCTAAAAAAGTTGGTTCGCTTAACTACCGTCCTTCGAGCAATATGTCGTTAGACGAATACCAAAAATATAGTTTCGAGCAATCTATACGCAAATATTGGAAAGACAAAATTAAAGGCGAAAATTCTGAAACACAATCGGGACTTCTACCACAATTACGCCTTGGAGGAGAAGCTTTTAATAAAATTTTCGGAAGTAATACAATTGATATAGTTCCTCAAGGATCGGCAGAATTAATATTCGGAATAAATATAAACGAAATACAAGATCCTAAATTATCGGAAAAACTACGTAAAACGACAACTTTCGATTTTCAGGAAAAAATTCAAATGAATGTTTCCGGCTCAATAGGAGACAAAATAAAACTAGGAGTAAATTATAATACCGAAGCAACTTTCGATTTCGAGAACCAAACAAAATTAGAATATGCCGGTAAAGAAGATGAGATAATAAAAAAGATTGAAGCCGGAAATATTTCCTTACCTCTTCCCGGATCGTTAATTACCGGTAGCCAAAGTTTATTTGGCTTAAAAACCGAATTACAATTCGGAAACTTAACAGTAACAAATGTTTTTTCGCAACAAAAAGGAGAAACAAAAGTAATTGAAGTAAAAGGAGGAGCACAAACTCAAGAATTTGAAGTTCTTGCCGACGAATACGATGCAAATAGACATTTCTTCCTATCGCATTATTTTAGAGAAACATACAACGATGCTTTAAAAAGCTTACCCATAATAAACTCATCGGTAAATATTACAAAAATTGAAGTATGGGTAACAAATAAATCTAGTAATTTCGATAACTCAAGAAATATTATCGGACTTTTAGATCTTGCAGAATATAACAACGATGTAATTTATGCATCAAATAGTATTATTAATAGAAATACTATTACCGGGAAATTCCCCGACAACGAACGTAACGAATTATACAACAACCTAATAAACCTAAATGGGATTAGAAATATTAATGAAATTAACAATGCATTACAGCCATGGCAAACATTCAATTATCAACCCGGGCAAGATTATGAGAAGATAGAAAATGCAAAAAAACTTCAAGACAACGAATACGACATAAATCAACAACTAGGATATATTTCGCTAAATACAGCTCTTAACGCCGATGAAGTGTTAGCTGTTGCATACGAATATACTGTAGGCGGTCAACATTTTAAAGTAGGAGAATTCTCTACAGACGGAATTAGTGCTCCTGAAGTTTTAGTTGTAAAATTACTAAAAGGAACCAACCTAACACCAACATTACCCAATTGGGATTTAATGATGAAAAACGTGTACTCTATTGGTTCTTACCAGCTTAACAAAGAGAATTTTATTTTAAATGTTCTTTATCAGGATGACAAAACCGGGAATTCGATAAATTATATTCCGGAAGGTAGCTTAAGCGACGATATTCTTTTAAAAGTATTAAATCTCGATAAATTAAATTCTCAATTAGATGCCATTCCCGACGGAAGATTCGATTTTTTAAATGGAGTAACAATAAATGCATCAAACGGACGAATATTTTTCCCGGTAGTAGAACCGTTTGGAGAATACTTACGAAATAAATTTAGTAATAGTGTCATTGCCGACAAATATGTTTTCGAAGAATTATACGATTCTACACTTACTGTTGCTAAAATGATTGCCGAGAAAAACAAATTCAAGATATCGGGAGAATATCAATCATCGAGCAGTTCAGAGATTCCGCTTAATGCATTAAATATCCCTAAAGGCTCGGTAATTATAACTTCAGGAGGAAGAAAACTTACAGAAAATATCGATTATTCTGTTGATTATAACCTTGGTAGAGTGAAAATTATTAATCAGGGTTTATTAGAATCGGGTGCCCCATTACAAATATCGTTAGAAAGCAATTCTTTGTATAGTATGCAAACAAAAACATTGTTTGGGACACACTTAGATTATCGTTTTTCTGAAGATTTTAACTTAGGAGCAACGGTTTTAAATCTTACAGAAAGACCATTAACACAAAAAGTTAGTATTGGAAGCGAGCCAATTTCAAATACCATTTGGGGCTTAAATGGTTCGTACAGAACAGAGTCTCAACTTCTTACTAGCTTAGTCGATAAATTACCTTTCCTCGACACAAAAGAAAAATCATCTCTTCTGTTTGAAGGAGAATTTGCCCATTTAATTCCCGGACACTCTAACGCAATAAAAAAAGAAGGTAACGCTTATATCGACGATTTTGAAGGCAGTGAAACATCGCTAGACATGAAAAATATTGGAGCTTGGGTATTAGCCAGTACTCCTCAAGGTCAAACAGGATTATTTCCCGAAGGAATAAGAAATAACAATTTGTCATATGGTTATAATCGTGCAAAACTATCATGGTATAAAATTGATCCTTTATTTTTAAGAAATACATCAACAACTCCCGGACACATAAAAAGAGATGCCGACCAACAATCAAATCATTTTGTAAGAGAAATTTTCGAAAAAGAAATATTTCCAAATAAAGATTACCAAAACAATATACCTTCGGCATTGCAAGTATTAAATTTAGCTTTTTATCCTAAAGAACGTGGACAATATAACTTCGACACTTACGGAGAATCAGGAATATCAAGTGGTATTAATTCTAAAGGGGTTTTGAATAATCCCGAATCGAGATGGGGTGGAATAATGCGCGAAGTAACAACAAGCGATTTTGAAACAGCCAATATTGAATATATCGAATTTTGGCTTATGGATCCTTTTGTTTACGACTCGTCTGCAACAAATAACGGAGAATTATACTTTAATCTGGGTAACATATCGGAAGATATTTTAAAAGATGGCAGAAAAAGTTTCGAAAATGGGCTTCCTACTCCTAATGAGTTAGACTTAGTTGATTCAACATCATGGGGACGTATTCCGCTAACACAATCGTTAGTTAATGCCTTTGACAATAATGCTAATTCCAGAAAATATCAAGATATTGGTTTTGACGGTTTACAAGATTTTGATGAAAGGACTTTCTTCGCATCTTACTTAGACTCATTAAAAAACATATTAAACCCTGATATTTACACAGAATTTGAAAATGATCCATCAAATGACAATTTCCATTATTTCAGAGGTAACGATTACGATGCCAATAAAGTGAGTATCCTTGAGAGATATAAAAAATATAATGGAACAGAAGGGAACTCTCCAACAGCAGATCAATCAGAAGAACCATATCCTACTACAGGAAGCACTCTGCCGGATGTTGAAGATATAAATCACGATAATACCCTAAACGAAACAGAAAGTTATTATCAATATAAAGTTAATTTAGATCCTACATCAATGGATATAGGACAAAATAAATATATTGTCGATAAAGTAACAAGAACAATAAAACTTGAAAATGGTAAATACTCAACAATAAAATGGTATCAATTTAAAATTCCTATTCGTAATCCCGACAAAACAATTGGTTCTATTCGCGATTTTAAATCGATTCGTTTTATGCGTATGTTCTTGCGAGGATTTCAAGACAGCGTTATTTTACGATTTGGGAAATTAGATCTTGTTAGAAGCGAATGGCGAAAATACAGTAATTCGTTAATGGAAGGACACGAGGCTCTTTCTTCTCCTGAATATACAAGCGGAAATTTCGAGATTTCTTCGGTAAATATTGAAGAAAACAATCAAAAATCTCCTGTTAATTATATTCTTCCTCCGGATATTGATAGAGTTATTGACCCAACAAATCCTCAATTACGCCAGCTTAACGAACAGGCAATAGTTCTTAAAATTAGAAACCTCGACGATGGCGATAGCCGGGCTGCATTTAAAAATATTAATCTTGATATTCGTCAGTACAAAAAACTAAAGATGTATGTACACGGTGAAGCCATTGAAGGAGAGATATTAGAAGATAAAGATTTAAGGGTATTCATCCGACTAGGAACCGATTATAAAAATAACTACTACGAATATGAGATACCACTTTACTTAACACCGGCAAGAAGCGATTACAACAATAATAGTACAGACGACCGTAAGATTGTTTGGCCCGAAGATAACAATATCAATATCAACTTAAGTGTTTTTCAGGATATTAAACAAGCCCGTAACGATGAGATGCGTCGTTTTGGTTCTACAATAGACTATTCTTCTATTTTCTCTATCCTATCAGATGAAAAACGAATAAGCATTTCCGGGAATCCAAATCTAAGTAATATTCGTACCGTTCTTATTGGGATAAGAAACCCCAGCAAACAGAACAATGCTCTTGCTTCTGACGATGGGATGCCAAAATCGGGAGAAATATGGTTTAACGAACTTAGACTTTCCGATTTTAAAGAAGATGGTGGCTGGGCAGCAAAAGCACGTTTATCGGCACGTTTAGCCGATTTAGGCTCTATTAATATTTCCGGAAGCACAAGTACACCCGGTTTTGGAAGTATAGAAAAGAAAGTTAACGAACGAAGTAAAGAAGAAATATATCAATACGACATTTCTACAAACTTAAATTTTGGTAAATTCTTTCCTAAAAAATTAGGAGTAAGTATTCCAATGTATGCTGGTTATTCAAAAGGAATTATTAATCCGCAATATAATCCATTAGACCCCGACATTCTACTAAAATCGGCTATAAATAATGCTCCAAACAAGGCTGCGAAAGACTCTATAAAAAATATTGCACAAGATATTACAGAAAGAAAAAGCATTAACTTTACTAATGTTAAAATTAATAAAACAGAAGGGAAACCTCACTTTTACGATCCTTCAAATCTTGCTCTTAGTTATTCATATAATGAATTATTTGCCCGAAATATTAATACCGAATATAATATACAAAAAAACTATAGAGGAGCCTTAAGTTATAATTATAGTGCACGCCCCAAGAATGTAGCTCCTTTTAGAAAAGCTAGAGGAATACTTAATTTTAAAGCTTTACGACTAATTAAAGATTTTAATTTTTACTATTCTCCTTCTAACATCTCATTCCGAACAGATTTATACAGACAATATAATGCCTTAAAAAATCGTAATATTAACAATCCGGCAATTAGAATCGAACCTTCATTTAATAAGAATTTTACATGGAACAGATTTTATGATATAAAGTTTGATCTTTCAAAATCGATAAAAATAAATTTCTCGGCACGTAATACTGCTCGTATCGATGAACCTTTAGGAATGGTAGATAAATCAAGAGACATAAATAGTTATGAGCACTGGAAAGATTCGGTATGGACAAATATTCTTAACGGAGGTCGTAATACTCAATACAATCATTTATTCGATGTAACATACAGACTACCAATAAACAAACTACCTTTGTTAGACTGGCTTAGTGCTTCGGCAAGATATAATGCAACATACAATTGGGATGCCGGACCAATATTAGAAGATAAAACAAGAAATCTTGGAAATACAATAAGAAATTCAAATACTTCTCAGCTAAACGGACAAATGAATCTTTTGAGTTTATATAATAAAGTTGGTTTTCTGAAAAAAATAAATCAAAAATACTCTAAAAGCAAGCAAGCAAGGAATAAAAAAGCACAATATAAAGAAGTAACATACAAAGAAGAAAACATAAACCTAAAAGCTAACAGAAGTAAATCTATATATCATAATTTATTTACTGAAGATATTACAGTTAAATTCTTTAATTCTAAGGGAGAAAAAATTGAAGGGGAATTCGATGTTATAAGTAATAAACGGATAAAGGTAAATTCTAAAAAAGATATAAAAAACTGCACAATTCTTATTACCGGAAAAATAAAAAAGAAAAATAATCCACTAATACTTATTGCAGAAAATTCTGCACGCTTATTAATGTCGGTAAAATCTATTTCCTTATCATATTCTCAAACACAAGGATCTGCAATGCCAGGTTATACTCCCGAAACAAAATTCTTTGGACTAGAAAAAAACAATAATATTTTTGCTCCTGGAATTCCTTATATTTTAGGTATTCAAAATCCAAATTTTGCCAGTAATGCAATAAATAATGGTTGGATAACAGAAGATTCTACTCTTAACACCCCATATTTAGCTACTTTTAAAAACAATATTAATTTCAGAGCATCGCTAGAACCAATAAAAGGGCTACGAATAGATATTACAGCCAATAGAACTTATGCAAAAAATAGTAGTTCTTTCTATTTACCGGCAAAATTTAATTCCGATCCCTATAATCAACAAACAACAGGTAATTTTTCAATATCGTATATTACCCTCGGCACATCATTTGAAAATATTATAAGCAAAAATAATTATTCTTCCGAGGCATTTAATAATTTTAAAGAATATAGAAAAACTATTTCGTATAGATTAGCACAAAAAAGAATTCCAAATAGCGAACATAACTATTCTCCATTTAATCCTGCCGATCCTGAAAATCCTAACAATGGATATTATGAAGGTTACGGAGAATTATCGCAAGATGTATTAATACCGGCATTTTTAGCCGCCTATGGCATTCATGATGCAAATACTATTTCGTTAAATAAATTTCCGGTTATACCAATGCCAAACTGGAGAATAACATTTAACGGCTTAAAAGAACTTTCGTTTATTAAAAAATACTTTAAGTCAATTAACTTAAGTCATACATACAGATCGTCGTATAATATTGGTTCTTACACTAACCACATCGAATATACTGAAGACGACGACGGATATAATTATGTTAAAAATATGCAATTCAATTTTGTTCCAAAAGACGAAATAAATTCAATATCTATAAATGAACAATTTAGTCCGTTACTAAATATTGATATGACATGGAACAATAATCTTACTACCCGATTCGAGATAAAGAAAACAAGAACCTTGACATTAAGTTTTGCAAATAATCAACTCTCAGAAATAAAAAACGAAGAATTAAGTTTTAGTATAGGCTATCGTTTCGACGATTTCAACCTTATTGTTAATTTTGGAAATAATCCTGAGAATTATAAAAGTAGTTTAAATGTACGTGGAAATTTTAGTTTACGAGAAAACAAAACAATACTACGTAAACTAGCCGAAGGGATAGACGATATTACAGCAGGTCAAAAAGCTTTAATAATAGGTGTTTCTGCCGATTATATGCTTAGCGACAGATTTACAGTAAGATTTTTCTTCGACAGAAATGTTAACGAACCATTTGTATCTAGGTCGTATCCAACATCTAACACTAAAATTGGTTTTAGTTTTAGATTTACTTTAGCGCAATAATTTTTGTTTAATAAAATTTTATGTATTTTTGAATGATTATATTTTACCAAATTCAATAAAAAATTAATTATGAATATACCAGAAAATCTTAAGTACACAAAAGATCACGAATGGGTTCGTGTTGAAGGAAATGAAGCTTTTATTGGAGTTACAGAATTTGCTCAAGAAGAACTTGGTGATATTGTTTTTGTAGAAGTAGAAACAGAAGGTGAAGATCTTGAAAAAGAAGAAGTATTTGGAACTATTGAAGCTGTAAAAACTGTCTCTGATATGTTTATGCCTACATCAGGGAAAGTTCTAGAATTTAATGCCAATTTAGAAGATGCTCCTGAAACAATTAATAAAGATCCTTATGAAAATGGATGGATAATAAAAATTGCTCTTTCAGATATTTCTGAACTAGACACTCTTTTAGATGCTACTGAATATAAAAAATTAATAGAAGCATAATAAAATAATAAAAACATTTTAAAAAAGGTTATCTCACAAGCAGATAACCTTTTTTTATTGGTAATTTATATCTTATAAAGTTTTTCTAATTTCATTTTCTTTATATCCTTCAATAATATCTCCGGTTTTAATGTCGTTAAACTTGTCAATATTTAATCCACATTCGTAACCCGATGTAACTTCTTTTACATCATCTTTAAATCGTTTCAACGAGCCAAGGTCTCCGGCATAAATAACAATACCATCGCGTATAATTCGTATTTTGGTATTTCTTGCGATTTTCCCATCTTTAACCATACAACCGGCAATTGCTCCTACTTTCTTTATTTTAAATACATCGCGTACTTCAAGAGTTGCAACAATTTCTTCTTTTATCTCAGGAGAAAGCATACCTTCCATAGCATCTTTAAGATCGTTAATAGCATCATAAATAATAGAATATAATCTGATATCTATTTCTTCTTTTTCGGCTAATTTTCTAGCATTCATTGATGGACGCACTTGGAAACCAACAATAATAGCATCAGAAGCAGCAGCGAGCAATACGTCAGATTCTGAAATTTGACCTACTCCTTTGTGAATAATGTTTACTTGAATTTCTTCATTTCCAAGTTTTAATAACGAATCAGACAATGCTTCAATAGAACCATCAACATCACCTTTAACAACAACATTTATCTCATGGAAATCTCCAATAGCAATTCTTCTACCAATTTCATCGAGGGTAATATGTTTTTGTGTACGTAAATTCTGTTCACGTTGTAATTGTTCTCTTTTATTTGCTATATCACGAGCTTCTTTATCGCTTAGCATAACATTAAACTTATCACCGGCTTGCGGTGCTCCGTTTAATCCAAGAATTTGAACCGGAGTAGCCGGTCCTACTTCTTCAACCTTATTACCACGTTCATTAAACATGGCTTTTATATGACCATACTGACTTCCGGCAAGCAGAATATCACCTAATTTTAATGTTCCGGCCTGAACAAGTATAGTAGCCATATATCCTCTTCCTTTATCAAGAGACGATTCTATAACAGTTCCATTTGCTTCTTTATTCGGATTAGATTTTAAGTTGAGCATTTCTGCTTCAAGCAATACTTTTTCTAATAATTCTCCTACATTAGTTCCATTTTTTGCCGAGATATCTTGCGACTGATATTTTCCACCCCAATCTTCGACAAGATAATTTTTTGATGCCAATTCTTCTTTTATCTTTTCAGGATTTGCTCCCGGCTTGTCAATCTTATTAATAGCAAACACAATAGGAACTCCGGCAGCACTTGCGTGATTAATTGCTTCTTCTGTTTGAGGCATAACATTATCGTCTGCCGAAACAACAATAATTACAATATCGGTAACCTGAGCACCACGAGCACGCATTGCAGTAAACGCTTCGTGCCCTGGAGTATCAAGAAAAGTAATTGTTTTATTATTTTTTAATTTTACATTATAAGCTCCAATATGCTGTGTAATACCACCTGCTTCGCCTCCAATAACATTTTCTGAACGAATAAAATCGAGCAAAGATGTTTTTCCATGATCGACATGTCCCATTACAGTAACAATAGGCGAACGTGGTAATAAATCTTCTTCAGCATCTTGATTGTCGGTAATTGCTTCGTGTACTTCAACACTAATAAATTCAACTTCGTGATTAAATTCATCTGCAACAAGCACAATTGTCTCAGCATTTAATCTCTGATTAATAGACACAAGCATTCCCAAATTCATACAAGTACCAATAACACTATTAACCGGAACATCCATTAAAGATGCTAATTCGTTAACAGAAACAAACTCGGTAACTTTTAATATTACCTTTTCGTCTTCTATTCTTTGTTCTTCTTCTTGTTTTTTCTGACTTATTGCATCTCTCTTATCTCTTCTATGTCGAGAACCTTTTGATTTTCCTTTAGAAGTTAAACGTGCAAGAGTATCTTTAATTTGCTTTTGTACATCTTCTTCGGTTATCTCAGTCTTAACAACTCTTTTTTTATTTATTGGTCCTCTATGAGCATCCTTTTTATTTACAAAACGCTTTCTTTCGGGGCTTTGAGTTTTAACATCAGTTCCCACTTTTTCTTTATGAATACGTTTTCTTTTTTTCTTTTTAGCATTCTGTTGTTTTTTATCGTTCGAAGAAGCCACAGGTTTTTTCTTCTTTGAAGTTTTTTTCTCGTCAGGCAATTCAATTTTTCCAACTACCGTAGGACCTGCAAGTTTTTTCCTTTTAGCCTTAAAAACAAGATCTTCACTTTTTACATCTCTCTTCTCTTCAATATTTTCTTTTACATCTTTTTTGATGTTCTTCGATGTTTCTATTTGTTTATCGGCTTTTGGCTTAGTTTTAATGTCGGCTTTTGATTCAATTTTCTTTTCGTCGACAGATTTTTTCTTTTTTGCTACTATTTTTTTCTTTTCTACAAAAGTTCTTTGTTCTTCAGCTTTTTGCTTTTTTGTTTTTTTATCAGGTCGAGTTTTCTGATTCAAAGAATCAAGATCAATCTTCCCAACAACATGCACCTTCTTTTTTTCAAAATTTTCTTTCGTTGTATCTTCTTTTTCTAGATTTTTATCACTTTTTTTTGTTGCCGGCTTTATTTCATCAACAATCTCTTCGTCCTTTGTTTCCTTAGGTCTCTTAGATTTTTCTTCGCTTTTAGTTGCAGGTTTTTCTTCAGATTTTTTTACTTTCTTTTCAGGACGAGTTTTCTGGTTCAAAGAATCTAAATCTATTTTTCCAACAACTTTTACTTTTTCATCTTGCTCAATATTAGCAGACCCAGTTTTTTCTGACATTTTTACTGATACATCTGATTTTACTGATTTTCTTTCGCTCGCACCAGAACTACTAACATCAGTAATTAATATTTCGTCATCGTTTGGGTTTTCAATTTCTTCCTTAACATCTTCTTCCTTAAAGTCGTTAATAGAAACTGCTTCCTTATTTTTGTGATAATTAGAAAGACTAAGCTTTTCCGATTCTTTTTTTGCCGAAACATCTGAACTATATTCTTTAATAAGAATTTCGTGAATTTCAGCTGAAAGCTTTGTATTAGGATTTGAATCAATATCAAATCCTTTCTTATTTAAAAATTCAATAATTGTAGAAATTCCAACATTAAATTCTCTGGCTGCTTTACTAAGCCTAGTTGTTTTTTTTCCTGTTATCATAGTTCGTCCTAATACTATTTTTCTCTTCTAAAATATTCAAAAAAAAGATTTACTAATATATAATAATGTAATAACTTATTCAAATTCTGCCTTAAAGACTCTTAAAATATCATCAACGGTTTCTTCTTCAAGATCTGTACGTTTGAGTAAATCTTCCTTTGTAAGCTCAAGAACACTTTTAGCAGTATCGCATCCTATAGCCTTTAATTCGTCAATAATCCATTTATCGATTTCATCAGTAAACTCGTCAATAACAACATCTTCGTCGTCTTCAACTTCAGATTCTCTATACACATCAATCGTATATCCTGTAAGCTGGCTAGCCAATCGAATATTTAATCCACCTTTACCAATTGCTAATGATACTTCTTTAGGTTCTAAATATACATTGGCAGATTTTTTCTCTTCGTTAATTTTTACAGAAACAATTTTAGCCGGATTTAATGCTCTTTGAATATATAATTGCGTATTTGTTGTATAATTAACAACATCAATATTTTCGTTTTTAAGCTCTCTAACAATACCATGTATTCTAGAGCCTTTCATTCCCACACAAGCTCCAACCGGGTCAATACGTTCATCGTATGACTCAACGGAAACTTTTGCTCTTTCTCCGGGTACTCTAACAATTTTCTTTATAGTAATAAGTCCATCGAAAATTTCAGGCACTTCTAATTCGAAAAGTCGCTCAAGAAAAACAGTAGATGTTCTAGAAAGAACAATATACGGATTATTATTCTTCATTTCAACTTTAATAACTACTGCTCTTAAGGTATCGCCTTTACGGAAGAAATCAGATTGTATCTGTTCTGATTTGGGCAACAATAATTCATTATCTTCGTCATCAAGAACTAATATTTCTCTTTTCCAAATCTGATAAACTTCACCGGTAATAATATGTCCTATTTTTTCTTTATATATTTGAAAGATATTATCCTTTTCTAAATCAAGTATTCTATTTGAAAGATTTTGTCGAAGAGACAAAACTGATCTTCGTCCAAAATCGTCTAATTTAACTTCATTGGTAACATCTTCTCCAATTTCGTAATCATCATCAATTTTTTTGGCATCAGAAAGTCTTATCTGAAGATTTTCGTCTTCAAGACTATCATCTTCAACAACTTCTCTATTTCTCCAAATCTCAAAGTCTCCCTTGTCGATGTTTATTATTATATCAAAATTCTCATCAGTTCCATATTTCTTTAATAACATATTTCTGAATACATCTTCTAGAACCGACATCATAGTTGCTCTATCGATATTTTTCAGTTCTTTAAACTCCGAAAATGTGTCTAATAAATTCAAATTTTCCATCTTATTGCTTTTTACTTAAATTTGATAATAACTTTAGTAGATTTTATATTATCAAAATCTAATTGGAACTTCTCTTTAACTGTTTGTTTTTTCTTTTTACCTTCAATATTCACTTTCATCTCTTGCTCAAATTCAATTCCCTTATCAGAAACAGATACTAAAACGATATTAAATTTTTCCCCTTCTTTGGTAATTATTTCTACCTCATTACCAATATTTTTTTTATATTGTTCTATAACTACAAATTTTTCCGACAAACCAGCTGACGACACTTCTAATGCATAATCTTCAATATCTCTATCTAACTTGCTTTCGAGATACTTACTTAACTCAATACAATCGGAAATACTAAAATTATTATAGCTATCAACAATAACTTTTATTTCATTTGAAGAACTAAGCGATATCTTAACAATAAATGCATCGTTATAATTACCTATTACTTCTTCTACAAATGCTTCTATATCTTGTTTACTAATCATTTATTTAAAATAATAAAATAGGGGACAATGTCCCCTAGCACTTTACAAGTACAATTTCAGCCGCAAAAGTATAAAGAATACTTCAATTCTCAAAATTATTTGCCTGAAAATTAGCTTATTTTATCACTCCAACAAATATTTATTGCATAATTTCAGAATTAGACTTACTTCTGGGAAGTTTGATAATTAAACTAAATTTATTATATTTTTTTAAAAAGACATTAAGTAATAAAATTTATCAAGTTTTTTTATTCCAAATAACTAATGTCAGAATATAAAAATTCTCATGATTACAATATT
>Ga0190304_1000329_pt1 | contig 22285 bp, 20 predicted proteins | sample 48700712_MG_FD_161670 | JGI IMG/M metagenome (GOLD analysis project Ga0190304, IMG submission 161670) | Hydrothermal vent sediment bacterial communities from Southern Trench, Guaymas Basin, Mexico - 4870-07-1--2_MG | ecosystem: Environmental > Aquatic > Marine > Hydrothermal vents > Sediment ...
ATAGTAGCAAATTCATTATTTGCTTTTATTTTACTTAAATATAGTAACTTTCTGTTAAGTAAATTAGGGAAAAATGCTATACTAGTTTTCTCTAGGATAATGAGTTTTCTTTTATCTGTGATAGCTGTAACCATGCTTAGAGAGGGGATTATTGCATTTTTCTCTTAAAATTTTAATATAACATGTTTTACCTATATTATTTGAAGGTGATTTTTTATATGAAAAAGGGATTAAACCTTTGGACAGTGTTTGGTTTTTCTTATAGTGGTAAACCCAGTATTGAGGAGATATTAGAAAAAGCAAAGGAATTTGGATACGATGGAATCGAATTCGTGTTTGATGATGCACTACTTGATCCAGCGAAAATTTCTAAGGATGATAGAAAAAGATACGTTGAAAAAGTTGAAAGTTTAGGGTTACAAATTCCAAGTGTTGCTAGTGGAGTTTTCTGGAAGTATAATCTTGGTTCGACTGATGAAAAGCTCCGTGAAAAGGGTAGACAATATGTTAAGAGGGGAATAGATCTTGCAGTTGATTTAGGTGCTAGAGTTATATTAGTAGTTCCAGCAGTAGCTGATCCGAATATACCGTATGAAAAAATTTATAGTTTATCCATTGAAGAGTTTAAAGAATTATCAAAGTATGCTGAAGATAGAGGAATAATAATTGGACTTGAGAATGTTTGGAATAAATTCCTGTATAGTCCATTAGAATTTAGAAGATATCTTGATGAGATAAGCTCGGAATACGTAGCAGCATATTTTGATGTCGGAAATATTGTAGCATTAGGTTATCACGAACATTGGATAAAGCTCTTGAAGGGAAAGATAGCAATGGTACATGTAAAAGATTTTGATGTTAATATTGGAAATATTAATGGCTTTAGACATATTGGTAAGGGTAGTATTGATTGGAAAAAGGTTATTAATCTCTTAAAGGAGGCAGGTTATGATGATTTTCTAAATGTGGAGTGTCCTCCTGAGTTTTATCCTGAGCTTAAGGCTCCAAAGTATCCAGATGATGGGTATAGGGCTGCTAAAGATAATGCTGAGGCACTTAAAAAGATTTTAGGGTAGATTGGTGATAGTATGACAAAACTTGGTGTAGCTGTTATAGGGGCAGGCTTTATCTCTAAGGTTCATTTGGAGGCTTGGAAAAGGATTAAAGAGATCGAGGTTAAAGCAATCGTGGATTTAGAGGAAGAAAGAGCTAGAAATTACTCACAACTTTTTAAAATACCAAGTTTTTACATAGATTATAACAAGGTTCTTGAACGTTCAGATATAGATATAATTGATGTTTGTACACCTACATATACACATGCACAAATATCGATTGACGCAATGAGTCATGGTAAAAATGTGTTATTGGAGAAACCTATTTCTATAAAATTAAAAGATGCTGATGAAATTATAAAGGCCTCTGAAAAGTATAACGTAAAATTTATGGTTGCTCATTGTCTACGTTTCTGGCCTGAATATAAGGTGGCTAAAGGCATTGTTGAAAGGGGTGATATAGGAGATCCTAGGGTTGCTAGAGCATATAGATTATCTTCTTATCCTGCTTGGTCATGGCAATCTTGGCTTAAAGATTTTTCAAAAAGTGGTGGTGTTTTCGTTGATATGAGCATACATGATGTTGATTTTCTTAGATGGACTATAGGGGATGTTGAAGAAGTTTATGCTAGAGGTGGAGTGCTAAAAACCAAGGATGCAAGCTCTTATGATTATGTGCATGCATTACTAAAGTTTAAAAATGGTGCAATTGCATATGTGGAAGGTAGTTGGATTCAGCCAAAGAACTTTCCATTTACTACCTATCTTGAAATCGTTGGGACGAATGGCATATTGAAGGTTGATAACCAAACCACTTCTTCCGTGACTGTTTTCAAGGAGAATGTTGCACCTATTTCTCTGAATCCAGTTAGTGAAGATGCATATTTTCTCGAGATTAAACATTTTGTAGATTCAATAATTAAGGATTATAAGCCGATGATTAGCGGTATAGAAGCAAGAAAGTCGCTAGAAGTAGTTTTAGCAGGTGTGAAATCTATATTAGAAAATAAACCTGTTAAGCTTCCTTTGACTGAAGAGGTGATAAATAAATGAGAAAAATAAGATTTGGAATAATATCTTTTGCTCATATTCATGCTTGGGGGTATGCAAATGTTTTGAAGGAACTTGAGAGCGCAGAATTAGTAGCTATATATGATGATGACAGGCAGAGACTCCTAAAAGCTGCTGAAAGATTTGGTGTTAAGAATGTGTATGATGATTATGAAAAACTTTTATCAAGGGATGATATTGATGCAGTTATAATAACATCTGAAAATGCTAAGCATGTTGATCAGGCAATAAGTGCAGCTGAGCATGGTAAACATATGATAGTTGAGAAACCTATAGCTGTTAGGCTTGATGATGCGGATAAGATGGTCAATGTTGCTAAAAAACATGATGTAAAGTTTCAAACAGCTTTTGTGATGCGTTATCATGATGCTACTCTAACCGTAAAGAAAATGTTAGAGAAGGATATTATTGGTGATATATTGGTGATAACTACAACGAATCATGGAAAGTATCCTGATCTGTGGTTTGCAGAGCCTGAGCTTTCAGGAGGAGGTAGTATGATTGACCATACTGTTCATACTGCGGATTTAATGCGGTGGTATACGAAAGATGAAGTTGCTGAAGTATATGCTGTTATCGGAGAAAAGATTAGAAAAGAGTTAAAGGCAGAGGACACTGGACTTATATCGTTAAGATTTAGGAAAGGTGTTATTGGAAGTATAGACTGTAGTTGGTCAAGACACGATACCTGGCCTATCTGGGGAGATGTATGGCTTGGAATTATAGGAACTGAAGGTTACATTGTTATAGATGCTTTTAGACCTAATGTAGAGTTAGTTGTTAAAGGAAGGCCTCTAGTGTGGCAATATTTTGGTTCTAATGCAGATAAGAACATGATACTAGATTTTATCAGAGTTGTTAATGAGGATTTAGAACCTAGAGCTTCAGGATGGGATGGTAGACAAGCACTCGAGATAACACTTGCAGCATATAAATCAGCTAATTCAGGAATGGTTATAAAATTACCTTTGTGAGTTCTCGATAAATTTTTTTATTTTTCTTTTTTTATCTATATTGTGTCGGAAAAAGTTTTATATGTAGGTGTTGATGGAGGATCAACGAAGACTTTTACTGTTTTGGCAGATTCTTCAGGGAATATTTTTGGTACAGGAGAAACTGGACCATCCAATTACCATGTTGTAGGTTTTGAAAACGCTGTTAAAAACATTTATGATAGCATATTATTAGCTGCTAAGGATCTAACCTTTTCTTATGAGATAGAAGCTGTTACACTTGGATTGGCTGGAATGGATACAAGGTATGATTTTGAATTTTTTGAACGAAATGTTGAAGGTAAACTTCCAGCTAAAAAAATATATGTTCGGCATGATGCTGAGATTGCTCTGGTAGGAGCTACAGGTGGTAAACCTGGAATAATTGTTATAGCTGGTACTGGATCGGCAGCGGGTGGACGTAATAGGAAAGGGAAATATCTGAGATGCGGAGGATGGGGTTACATTCTGGGTGATGAGGGAAGTGCGTATTATCTTGGAAAACGTGCATTGATGTCTGTGCTTTGGGCATATGATGGTCGTGGGGATAAAACAATTTTACGGGATCTTGTGATTAAAAAATTAGGGATTTCTGATGAGGAAGGTATTATTAGAAAAGTATATGTTGAAAAAATGAGTGTAAAAGAGATTGCTGCTCTCGCGCCTCTTGTTACTGAGGCTGCTTTGAAGAATGATAAGGTTGCTTTAGAGATTTTTAATGATGCTGCTAGGCATTTAGCTCTTCATGTGATAGCTCTAGTGAACAGACTTGAAATGTATGATGAAGAGAAGATACTAGTGGCTACAATAGGAGGTGTATGGAAGGCTGGTGAAGTGATCCTAGAACCGTTTAGAAATGAGCTTGAGAAACATTTTCATGTTGATGTGATTTCTCCTATGTTTCCTCCAGCTGTCGGAGCACTACTGATATCATATATGTTTAGTAGAATCAAAATAGATCATGTTATCCTAAGTAATATAAAGAGGACATTAAATGTATGAATATCTTATAAAATTTTTAAGTAGTTACTGTATCTTTATTTGGTGATATAGATTGAGTATAATGGATTTAATATTTGAAAGAGCTAAGAAATATTCTTCGAAGATTGTTCTGCCTGAGCCAGAGGATGAAAGAATTTTGAAAGCTGCTGTAAAGGCAAGTAAGCTTGGAATAGCTAAGCCTATACTAATTGGATTAGAGAAGGCTATATTTGAAAAAGCTAGAGATCTTGGGTTAGATATAAGTACCGTTGAAATCGTTGAGCCGGATGAGAAAACTTTAGATAGGTATGCTGAGGAATATTTGAAAATTAGGGGAATGCCTGAGAAAAAGAAGCGTGTTGTTCTTCATATAGTTAAAAGGTCTCTTTATTTTGGGACTATGATGGTTCATTTAGGTGAGGCAGACGGTATGGTTGCTGGTGCGGTTAATACAACTGCTAATGTAATCCGAGCAGCTAGTTTAGTGATTGGATTACAAGAAGGTATTAGCACTCCTTCTAGCTTTTTCCTTATGGAGATTCCAGGATTTGAAGGAGGAGAGGATGGTAATCTTCTTTTTGCTGATTGTGCAGTAAATATTGATCCATCTCCAGATGAATTGGCTGAAATTGCTATTGCTACAGCTAGAAGTGCTAAATGGCTTCTTGACTGGGAGCCTAGGGTGGCGATGTTATCTTTTTCGACAAAGGGTAGTGCATCTCATGAATTAGTTGATAAAGTTATAAAGGCTACCAATATAGCTAGGTCAAAGGAACCTAGCTTATTAATAGATGGCGAACTTCAAGCAGATGCAGCACTAATACCAAGCGTTGCGAAAAGGAAGGTTAAAGGCGGTAGTCCTGTTGCTGGTAGAGCAAATATATTGATATTCCCAGATCTGAATGCCGGGAATATAGCATACAAACTTGTTCAAAGACTGGCTAAGGCTAATGCCTATGGACCTATATTACAAGGATTTAGTAGGCCTGTTAGTGATCTGTCTAGGGGTGCGACTGTAGAGGATATTGTTGGTGTTATAGGAATTATTTCTGTTATAGCTGGCTCTATGAGTGTGAAAAGATGAAGATACTGGTTTTGAATAGTGGTAGTTCCTCGATTAAATTTAAGGTATACAAAGAGGAAAATAATAAGCTTGAAGAGATAGCTAACGGTATTGTCGAAAAAATAGGAGAAGAGATATCTTACATTAAATACAAGTCTATTAAAGGTGAAATAAGATACAATGAGATTGTAAAAAATCATGAGGAGGGATTAAAGCATATCATAAATGTTTTGACAGATAAGGAGAAAGGTATTATTGAAAACTTAAAGGAGATAGTAGGGGTAGGTCATCGTGTAGTTCATGGTGGAGACAAGATATGGGAACCAACAGTCATTAATGAATACGTAGAAAAAGTTATAGAAGAATTTTCGAGAATGGCACCTCTTCATAATCCAGCTAATCTTCTAGGTATTAGAAGCGCTAAGAAACTATTCCCAAACGCTATTCACGTGGCTGTATTTGACACAGCATTTCATGCAACCCTACCTCCTGAAGCCTATCTATATGCTATTCCCTATAAATATTATAAGAAATATAAAATTAGAAGATATGGGTTTCATGGTACCTCACATATGTATGTATCTAGGAAGGCAGCTGAGATCCTAGGAAAGCCTTATGAGGAGCTACGTATAATCACTTGTCATCTAGGCAATGGTGCCAGTGTAACAGCAGTATATAAGGGTAAGTCTATTGAGACAAGTATGGGCTTAACACCGCTAGAAGGATTGGTCATGGGTACAAGAAGCGGAGATATTGATCCTTCGATCATGTATTTCTTAGCTAAATGGGAGAATATGACTATCGATGAGGTCTACGAGCTCCTAAACAAGAAAAGTGGAGTATATGGATTATCTGAAATGGGTAACGATATGAGAATAATTGAAGAACGTGCATTAAAAGGCGATGAAAGAGCTATGCTAACACTAAAAGTATACGTGCATAGGATTCAGAAGTATATTGGGGCATATATGGCTATCATGGGTGGGGTTGATGTCATAGTGTTTACTGCCGGTGTTGGTGAGAAGTCTCCCATAACGAGAGAAATGGTGCTTGGACATATGGCGGATTTCTTCGGGATAAAACTTGACCCTGAAAGAAATGAGAATCCTAAAAAGTATAACGGTATTATAAGTACAGATGATTCTAGGGTTGTTGTCATGGTTGTTCCAACTAATGAAGAATTGGTAATAGCTCAAGAAACATTGAAAAAGGTTTTATCTTCGAGAAAATAGTAAATCTTTCTATATTTAAAAATTATTTCATGTTTTCACCAAATAAGGTAGCGTCATTACATAGATTTTATTCGATATCCACGTTTCGTTTATGAGTGTATAGTTTTTAGATATTTTCTTTTAATTATTCTCTAATTCTTTAATAACCTTCCTTATCTTTGATTCTGGAAAATCTAGTATTTTTTTGATCTCACTTGGTTTTCTATATCCTAATTCTAATGCTTTCTTTACTGCATATTTTAGAGCTATTCTTTCTATGTTTGATTTTACTTTAGTAGGTATCCTTATACTATAGAGTTTCTCAAGCTCCTCAAATGTTTCTAATAGGGAAAATGCGTATTTTTCAGCTATTTCAGGTCCTTGTTCAAGCAATGATTCATACACTTTCCACCAATCGACCTTCATTTTTCTAGCTATAAGAGCTATATCTTCGATATCTCGGTCTCTACTTGTAACAGATTTTAAAAGAATTACATCTTCAATAGCTAAGATTTTTAGAACTAGTCTTTCATAAACTAATGCTTTGCTAGCTCTCTTTTTCATTTTCTCTGTAAGCTTTAGCTCACTTACTTTTGATGTAAATATGTCAACTCTAAGATTATTCTTTGTCATAATTGTCTTTGGTGTTGACCTTTTATCTTCTATAGTCCATTCCCTTTTAGCTATATCTATATAACCTAGTTTAAGTAGTGCATTTCTAAGTTTCCTATATATGTCTAGGTCTTCGACTATGATATCGATATCTTTTGTCATCATTTTTATTCCATATATTAGAAGATTAAAGCCACCGAAAACATAGATAACTATATTCTCGGTCAGATGTATTCCTATATCTCTGAAATATACTTGTAAAATATCAAAGTGTAAACTTTCTTGGATCGCTACACCGTATTTTTCGGCTAATTGTTTAAATTCATTCCAGGGTAAAAGTTTATCATAATTTTCAATAGGTATACCAGCTATATAATTTCCAATCTCTAGTAGAAGTCTATGTACAGGTGTATTTCTAGCTATTTGTCTTACTTTTTTAAAGCTTATTCTTCTTCTATTTACCATATAGAATACCACTGCTAATGTTCTTTCATATCTAGTTTCGGCAGCCAAAAATGAATGCACCAATATTTCTTCTAAAGAAACTTCCTTAGGAGGATAGATATAGTAATCCCATTGAGTAAATATATTTAGACCATGTTTAGGAAATAGTGAAAAAGCAGTTAGTGAGCCTTTCAGTCTTACTCCTTTGGGAGCTTTTTTCAAGATAAATATATGAGAAATATAGATGGGAATGGCTTCTGGTTCTACTATACCAGATATAGATCTGTAGTATATTAAACTTACAAGGTTACGTAAATCTTCATCTTCTACAAGCTTATATTTAGAATCTTTTTTTTCTACAAATCCGGCCTGCATGAGTTTTGAAAGATTCCTGTAAACTGTTATCTCAGTATAGCCAGATAGTCTAACTAATTCTTTAACTGAATGAGGCTCTACTAACAGTGATAATAGTTTAAGTGTTCGAGGTGTAAAAAGGTAGTCTATATGATAATATCTTGATATAATCCTTTTAGTTAATAATCCCTCTATCGAATCTGTATATGATATATATCCATCTTTCAATTTTATAATCTCATATCTTTTTAATTTCTTCAAAACCCTATAAATCTGAGAAACACTAGCACCCAGTGATTCAGCTAGTTCTCTCACATGTATTTTTCCCTTTAATAATTCTCTTAATACTTTAACTAGAACTCTCACATTTTAATATATCAAAAATTGCAACATATAAATATAATATTTGCATAAAATGAAAATAAAATAATTGACGAATCGAAATATATTTAACAACTTGTTTCTCAATATTTTCTTTGTAAATTAAACAATAGCTATAAGCACCATTAGCTTTAATTTTTCCCTAAAAATTATTTCTCAAAAAATACAAGAAAAGATAAAAATCTAATAGACTACAAAATTAGTAAAATATTATAACCTTATGTCTCTAAGGGTTTATCCATATATGATAACTTTTAAGCCATCTTCCTTTAATATCATATGATTTAACATATGAGTTTCCTCCGATGTTAGGTACATGTATAATTAATGTTGCATATGAAGTACTAGCCTTGTTAACTCTAAGAGGTACAAAAATATTTATAGGACCATTGCTCCATGGATGGCTAACATCCATACTTATTGTGTTATTCCATAGATAGCTATAAGCTTTTGAGATTCTAAATGTTCTATGGTCACCTTGATATGTAATAGCTATGTTTCTATAAGATGATGGAGCTCCACCATTCCAGGGCTCTAAAATTCTTTGATAATAATATCCGTCTGTCTCTGTATCAATTGCATATACTATTTCTTCATAAATACCAGGTAGCTGAGTAGCAAATATAATGTCCATATAATGGAATTTCATCTTTATAATACAATGCTTTTTAGTCAGAGGGTTGCTAGATCCAATACCTCTGTCTAGTGAAACTATTGTATAACCTGTATCTTCCCACTGAGTAGGTTCATACTCTCCAGTTTCATCGTTCCATATCCAGAACCTAGCTTTTCTCTGTAAAGCAAATTTAGTATTAATAGGATAATTCCAGTATACTTTTATGTTATCCTGTACAAAAAACTCTAGTACAGTTGCGTATTCATCTGTAGATCCAATTAGTTGTCCATTATTTACACTTATACTCTGGATATCCCTAATTATTATAATTTAATCTTTTAAGATTGACATTTATCTGAATTTCATTTTTTACACTAGGGGTTATAGAGAACGTTTTGCTTCCAATTAATGCTTCGTTGCCGAATAACTTAGAAACAATTATATGAAAGTTTTTAACCTTATTAGGTTTAGCTATGACAATCCAATTATTATTCTGAGAAATATATTTATGTGATACCAATTTAGCTCCGGATCCAGTGAGTTCATATAACTGTATATAGATATTATCAACATTATTCCCTTTATTATTAACGGCATTTATGAAAATGATTACTGAGTTAGTTTTTGTCATTGTATAAACGAAAATAGTAGATGTTGACAATATTATTAAAAATAAGATTAATATTGTTTTAATAATGTCATCTTTAATCATAATATAACCCTCATTATTAATTTTATTACTTTATATTTATAAAAATTTAGCAAAAAAATAAATATAAAAATTAAAAAATTAAATATTTAATATTTTTAGTTTATCATTTTTTAAAAGAATAGTATTATTGTATATTATCGTTCTCTGATGTACAATTATGTTTTATGATACTTGGTAGAGAGTTATTAATGGATTGTTACAATCCTTGGTTTAGGTCACTAAAATTGCTTTTTATATGTATTGCTTAAGAACAAAATTATTATCAGTGTTGATTATAAGTATTCATGGTAATGGCATATGAAGATATGTATCTATGAGGATGAGAAAACAGTTGATTTCTTCCCAATAACGATGACTAGAGCTACTTTTGAAATAAGGTCAGGAAAAACTCTATTACTTGAAAAAATTCTTGACTTTCTAGGAAATCCCAAAGATGTTTGCCTGTATGTTAGAGACTACCTTGTGCCTGTTGTTAAACTAAGATATCCTAACTATAAGGTAAACGAACTGAATGCTCTAAGAGGAGATGACGTATTATTTGTAAATGGCAGATGGCTTTATATGGGTGAAAAACTTGATGTTGGAAAAGACGAAGTATTGTTTAACGAAGAGAATAATATAGTTATGTTCAAGCTTGGAAAGGAAAATGTAGAAAGGATTGTGACAGGTAACTTTCTCGAAAACTTAAAGAATATTGTTAATGATCTTGGTAAAGACACCGTGAAAACAACGGTGTATAATTGGCCTTGGGAGCCAGTTTTAATAAATAAAGAGGTTCTAGAATTTGATTTTAAGAGGCTAGGAAAAAGAGGAATTTATGGAAAGGTTTACGGTGATATTGAAATAGTAGGAGAAAAAGAGGATTTATATATAGCTCCTGGAGCAAAAGTTTATCCAAATGTTGTAATCGATACAAGTGAAGGACCTGTAATGATTGATGAAGGTGCTAAGGTTTATCCATTTGTATTTATTGAGGGGCCTTCAAGTATAGGTAAGAAAACATATATTATGACTGGAGCTAAGGTTCGAGAAGCTTTTACTGCGGGTCCTGTATGTAGAGTTGGGGGAGAGGTTGAAGAGTCTATAATGCATGGCTATAGTAACAAGTATCATGATGGTTTTCTAGGACATGCATATGTGGGAGAATGGGTAAACCTTGGAGCACTAACCACAAACAGTGATTTAAAGAATGATTATTCAGAAGTAGAAGTATACATTAATGGAAGACGTGTTAAGACGGGTTCGCTAAAGGTAGGTAGTCTAATAGGTGACCATACGAAGACAAGTATAGGTACGTTATTTAATACTGGTACCGTTGTAGGAGTTATGTGTAATGTGCTTTCAACAGATCTTTCGCCAAAATATATTCCTTCATTTACATGGTATTATGCAGGTAGATTTAGTATCGGTTCCGGGTTGAGAAGAATGTTAAGAACTGCAGAAAGAGCAATGGCGAGGAGAGATAAAGTATTAACTGATGCTGAAAGAGAACTCTTTAAATATCTATATGAAATGACTAGAGAAGAGAGAGAAACGTACATTAAGAGGTATTCTAAAAAGTAAATATGGGTGTATGCACATGTCTGTGAATGAAAAGGAAATTGAGGAAAAGGTTAAGAAAATTATTGCTGAAAAATATGGAGTAGATCCATCGGAACTAAAACCTGAGACAAGATTTATCGAAGATCTCGGTGCTGATTCTCTAAGCACAATCGAACTTGTCGCTGAGCTTGAAGATGCTTTCCAAATAGAAATTCCTGATGAGGATGCTGAAAAGAATCAGACAGTTGGACAAGCCGTTGAGTATATAATTAAAAGACTTAAAGAGAAATAATAATTTATTTTTCTAAAATAACAATAGCTGTTGCATACTCACTTGTATGAGAAATACTAACCCAAATGTTTTTAATTTTTTTATTTCCGAGAATTTCTTTAACTTTTCCGTAAATATTAAGTTTTGGTGGTTTTCCTATAATCTCCATTTCTTTCCATTCAAATATATGAAAGTCTTCAAAGCCTAGGGCTTTTAAAAATGCTTCCTTAGCGCAAAATCTGCCGGTTATGCATGGAAATGGATTTTTTCTAGCTAAACAATATTTTAACTCTTTTTCGGTCAGTATCCTTTTTAGAACTTTCTCTAAAATATTTTTTTTCATTTTTCTGAAACGATTAGTTGACTCGATATCTATTCCAATTCCTATTATCATATATCATCTATGTTTTATAGTTTTTAAGAGGGATGTTATATATTTCTATAGTATTATACTTTACATATGGCAAGACTAATTCCTAAACCTAAAATAGTTAAAAAAGAAGAAGGATTATTGAGAATAAGTAAGGGTGAAGGTGTTAAGCTAGTATTTAAAGGTTTTTCGAAGGATGATAAAAAGAGAATAGAAAGCATTTTTCCAAGATATATAAATGTGAAATTTTCTGAATATGGAAAAGAAGTAGTATTTAATCCGAATATTGAAGAACTAAAAGGTTTTCTTGATGTGGAGTCTTTTGTTGGTAATGATGAGATGTATGGTTTATTAATAGATGATAAAGTTATGATATATGCTATTACGTTTCGTGGAGTAGTATATGCTTTATCTACTTTAAAGCAGTTAGCTATTGAAACTGAAAACGATATTGTTTTTGAGAGATACAAGATTGTTGATTGGCCGTCATTTAAATATCGTGGTATTGTTGAAGGATTTTATTATGATCCTTGGAGCTGGGAAGATAGAAAGGATATCATAAGATTTATGTCAGGGTTTAAGATGAATGCATATATTTATGCTCCCAAAGATGATCCTTATCACAGAGAGAAATGGAGAATGAAATATCCTCAGGAATTAATAAGGAAGTTGGAGGAACTTATAAAATTATCACATAAATATGGTATAGAATTTATTTTCGCTATAAGTCCCGGTCTAAGTGTTAGATATAGTAGTTCTTTAGATGAGGATACGCTAGTTGAAAAGTTTCTTGAAATAGCTCAGTTTGGTGTAAAGTCTTTCGGAATATTTTATGACGATATTCCTAATAAGCTACTTTTTAAGGAAGATGTAGAAAAATATGGTAGTCTGGGTAAAGCACAAGCTGACTTTACTAATAGGGTCTTCAGAAGACTTATAGAAAAATTAGGCGAAGACGTGAAAATGATAATTTGTCCTACAGAATATAGAGGAGTTAAGCTTTCTAAATATTTTGACGATCTTTCTGAGAACCTTCATAAGGATATATTAATTATGTGGACTGGACCCTTGGTTATTGCTAGAAAATTATCGTTTGAAGATTCTTCAGAAGTTTCGCAAAGAGCTAAAGGTAGACTAGTTATATGGGATAATTATCCTGTAAATGATTATTCTAGGAATAGACTTAATCTCGGTCCAGTGAAGGGAAGAGATGGAGGTCTGTTTAAAGTATTAAAGGGATTTTACTTTAATCCAATGAATGAGGCTCATCTTTCTATGATTCCATTAGCTACAGGTGCAGATTATTTATGGAATCCTGAGGAATATGACCCATATTTTTCATGGCATAATGCTATGTATCAACTCATAGGTGAAGAATACAGTGTTTTTGAATTTTTTACAAGACAATTAGGCGAATCCATAGTGTGGCCTCGTAAACCTGACGAAGTTATCGAGATAAGAAAAAATATTAATGACTCGGCAAGAGTCAGAGAATATTTTGAAAGGCTTATATCTCTTAACAATGATTTATTTTCCATACTACCAGAGAAAATGTATGTTGAGCTACAGAGATATCTTGAAAAGCTGAAGTTATATGGGGAGGCTGGATTAAAAGCCCTTAATAGTATTTTAGCCGATAATGAATTTACAGCTTTCCAATATGTAATTGAAATGCTTGAAATATGGAAAAAGGTTCATAATTTTATTGAGATAGTTGGAACTATTTCTAGGCATGAGGAAGAACATTGGAGAACATATATTGAGGAACGTTTTATTGATGATATACTCTATGAATTGTTAGAGAATGTTATTCAGAAGTATGGTTGGCCCATGAATGTACCTAAAATATACTCAACAATGGATACTCTTGAAGGATATGGATTATTTAATATTTTTGATGGTCTAAAAGATACATTTTTGGGAAGTAGAAGAGGTCCTAAAGACGTAGATGAGATAGATGTTATTTTTGGTAAAAGCCTAGATATTTCATCTATATATATTACTCAGGATAATCCACGTTTTTACGGTTTTACGAGAAATATAGCTCTATATATCTTAGCAGATGGAAAATGGAGTGAGGTTGCTAGAAATAAAGGTGCTATTGAAGCGAATATAAAATCCAATATAGAGGGAATCAAGATAAAAATTTTAGACAATGGATTTTATCCGATATTTTTAAAGGGGCAATACTATCTAAATGAAAAACCACTTGTGTTTACAAATTTTCCATCTAATAGCTCTGTACATAATTTTCTAGATGAAAGACTGGATACATATTTTGAAGCTTTCAATGTTTCATCTAATTCATGGATTATCATGGATTTAGGAAAAGAGAGAAAAATTAGTGAGATTCAAATTTATCAAGACCCTAAATATCCTGTAGTCTTTGAAATTTATATTCCTGCATATCCATTGATGTGGATTATTGATGAATCATTAGTAGAATGGAAAAAAATAAGGAAGGTATCTTCATCTATCTCTAAAATAAAAACAAATATAAAGACGAGGTTTCTAAAGATAAAATTCCTTAGGGAACACGAAAGAATAAGAATTTATCAAATACTTTTAAGATAAATTTTTAAATTATTTTTTGTTTTGAGAATCTATGACTATCTTAGCTACATTGACGCATATTATAGTTGATGATAAAATTTTATTGATTCGTAAAAAAAGAGGATTTGGTAGAGGTTTCTATAATGGACCTGGTGGAAAGATTGAATGTGGAGAAAATGTATATGAAGCTGCTGTTAGAGAGGTTGAAGAAGAAATAGGTATTGTGGTTAAAGATATTAAACCTATTGGTGTACTAATTTTCTTTTTCGGAAAAAAAGAGATCCCGGACTGGATTGTATATGTTTTTAAAAGTAATTTTTTTGAAGGTGAACCAGTTTCAAGTGAAGAAGCTGAACCGACATGGTTCAATATTAGTAAGATACCTTATGATCAAATGTGGGGAGATGACAGAGTATGGCTACCGTTATTGCTTAACGATGTTAATTTTATGTCTGTCTTTCTGTTTGATCAAGATGCAAAAAATATAGTAAGATGGATTGCTAGAAGTCTAAGTCCTGAAGAAATCGATGTTATTTTTAAAAATTATAAAAAAATTCTAGAAGACCCGATACTCAAGTTAATTTTATAGATATAGCTTTTGTATATTAATATCATGGTAAAAATATGTGTGTACTCGCTTATATTTAAACAGTATACTCTGAAGGAGATTTTTGAAAAGCTTTCTGAGATTGGGTATGATGCTATTGAGATTAGGATTGCTGATGATGGTATTCATATTAGTACGCGCTATACTGAGGAAGACATTAAGAATATAAAGAGTCTTTTGTATGATTATGGATTTAAAGTAACAGACTTAGCTGGTTACGCAAAGTTAGGATATGAATGGGAACGTGCAAAAAGTGAGATGGATATTATGCTTCGGACAGGTAAAGCAGCTGATAAACTTGGGTCTAAGTATTTTAGAATTAAGGTTCGTGGATATGATGCAAATATAGGTTATGAGAAGATCAGAAAATTATTCAGAGAACAGCTTAAGCAGGTAATTAGTATGCTAAAGAAGAATGGTATTGAAGCAATTCCAGTAATTGAGCAACACGGCGGTGGCGATATGGCACATACAACTGCTATACTGATAGACCTTTTGAGAGGTTTTGATCCTGAAAATATCGGTGTGATGTTTGATCCTGGAAATGCGGTAAAGGTTGGTTGGTTACCTTTAGATTTGCAAATTGATATAGTGAAAGATTACATTAAACATGTACATGTTAAAAACTATGAATGGGATACTGAGAGACCAGGCAAAGTAAAGCCATCATCATTAGATAAAGGTATAATTGATTGGGTTGAGGCCGTGAAAATTTTGTCAAAATTTGGCTTCGATGGATATTATTCATTGGAAGATTTCAGGAATATTTCCCCAGAAGTAAAGGCAAAGGAAGCTTTTGATTTCTTTAATAGGATTTAAGCATAAATGCGTTAAGTATTTTTTATTATTCTTTATATTTTATTCTTGATAAGTATGTCCAAGCCTATTAGATTTGCTCTAATTGGAACAGGTGTTGGTGGAACTTTTGTTGCTAGAGCAATAAAGTTTCTAAAGGATGAAGGGGTAGCAGAGCTTGTTTCTGTAACTAGTAGGAGAGAAGAAAGGGCTCGTAAATTTGCCAAGGAATGGGGGTTAAGGTCGTGGTATACCAATCATCTAGAAATGTTTAGAAAAGAGAATATTGATGCTGTGATAATTTCAACACCTCATTATCTGCATTTTCCTGAAACAATTGATGCATTAGATGCAGGTTATCATGTGTTAGTTGATAAACCGATGGCTATCGATTTGAGACAATGTGATGAGATGATAAGAAGAGCTAAGAAGAATGGTTTAAAGCTTGGTGTATTATTACAGAATAGGTTCGATGAAAAAGTATTAAAGATTAAACGACTTGTCGAAGAAGGAAAGTTGGGAAAGCTTATTTTAGGTGAAGCTAACGTTAAATGGTTTAGAACACATGAATATTATGAGAATAGCTCGTGGAGAGGTAGATGGGCTACTGAAGGTGGTGGATCTCTTATAAATCAAGCTATTCATTATATTGATCTCTTAATATGGATCATGGGTTCGCCTAGCTCTCTCTATGCTCATGCGGGTGCATATACGCATAATATTGAAGTCGATGATTTAGCGGTAGCCTTGCTTAAATTTAAGAACGGTGCATTAGGAGTTATTCAAAGTAGTACATCTATTTATCCCGGACTACCTACAAGACTAGAGATACACGGTGATAATGGTACTGCTATAATTGAGGGAGAAGCCATAAAAATGATTGCAATCAAAGGTGAGGAAATACAAACTACGGAAAAGAAGGAAGGATTAGCATCTTGGTCCCGGCCTGAAGCTGTGCCGCCCACCAATCATATTGCTTTAATTAGAGATTTTGCCACTGCTATTATTGAGGATAGAGAACCAAAGGTTCCAGGTGAAGAAGGAAGGAGAAGTATTGAAGTTATTAGAGCAATATATTATTCTTCAAAGAATAAAAGCATAGTTAATTTTCCGTTAATAGATGTCTAAAATATCTAATTTTTAGGGATTTACTATGAGGAAATTGAAATATGCTGTTATAGGTGTAGGTGGCGTCGGTAAATCTCATCTAAATGCTGCTATGGATCTAGAAGAATATGAAATTGTTGCTGTAGCAGACGTTAATGAAGAGTTTGGGAAGATGGCTGCCGAACAATACAAGGCTAAATGGTATAAAGATTATAATAAAATGTTAGAGAAAGAAGAGTTAGATGTAGTTTCAATATGTACTCCTCATTTTCTTCATTCAAAGATGAGTATTGATACGCTTAACGCTGGTGTAAATGTTTTAGTTGAAAAACCAATGGCTATTAGAATTAGCGAAGCTGATGAGATGATTAATGTTGCTAAGAAAAATAGTGTTACGTTGGGAGTGGTTTTTCAGCACAGGTTTGATCCTGAGGTTCGATATTCGAGGAATATAGTTGCGAATGAAGAGCTGGGAGAATTATATTATACTTCTTTATTTTATGGATGTTATAGAACACAGCCTTATTATAGGACAGCTTCATGGAGAGGTACTTGGAAATATGAAGGAGGAGGAGTTTTAATAAATCAGGCCATTCACTATATTGATTCTTTTCAATGGATTATAGGTGTAAGGCCTAGGAGACTTGTATCGCTGATAGATACATTACTACATGAAATTGAGGTAGAGGATGTGGCTAGTGTTTCTATTGAGTATGAGAATGGTGTGAAGGGTTTCATCTATATTTCTAGCTATTATTATCCTGGTAAAGAAGCTATTGAGATACAGGGTAACAAAGGTATTCTTAAAATTGAAAACGGTAACATTAATGTTATAACTTATTCGCCCTCGTTAAGGGATAGTATTTTTGATTTTTCTGATGGTAAATGGGGGAGGCCTCCAGAAACCTCTAAAAAAGAGATAATACTTGAAGAACCAAGATTTAAAGGTCATAAAGCTGTTCTATATGATTTTGCGCGGGCTATAATTGAAGAAAGAGAACCTATGGTTTCAGGAGAGGAGGGAAGAAAATCTGTCGAAATTGTAAACGCTATTATAATGAGTGGTGTTACGGGTAGATTCGTAAGTTTTCCAATAGATGTACAAGAATATGATAATGTATATAATAAGTTGGTTGAAGCTAGGAAAATAATTAGGGAAGGCGTTTAAACGATGTATTTCTCTATATGTAATGAAATGTTTGAGGGTTGGGGGCTAGAAAAGATTTTTAGTTTTGTATCGGGATTAGGTTACCATGCGGTAGAGATAGCTCCATTCACAGTAGCTGATGACATAAGAAATTTGCCAAGTAATAAGAGAAAAGAAATTAGGGAAATATCTGAGAGTTATAATTTGAAAATAGTAGGTCTTCATTGGTTACTGGTTTCTCCAAAAGGGATGCATATCTCGACGCCAGATGATAAAGTTAGAGAATTTACGAAAAGATATCTTTGTGAGCTTATTAAATTTAATTATGATATAGGAGGTAAAGTATTGGTATTTGGGTCTCCTAAACAAAGAGATTTATTAGAGGGAATGACTTATGAGATGGCTTGGGAACGTACAGTTGATTTCTTTAGAGAATGTAGCAAATTTGCTGAGGATTATGATTCTATAATTGCATTTGAGCCTTTAGCTCGTCACATAACAAACTTTGTAAATACGGTTACAGAAGCAGTTAAATTGATTCAACAAGTGAATCATGAAAATTTTAAGCTTATTCTTGATGTTTATAGTATGACTGATGAAGGAAGGCCTTATAGTGAAATTATAAAAGAGGGAAAAGACTATTTAGTTCATTTTCATGCTAATGATACAAATAAGCTTGGGCCAGGATTTGGTGATGCTGATTACGGGGAGATTATAGGAACTTTAAAAGAAATAGGTTACGATAGATATTTATCTATAGAAGTGTTTGATTTTAGTCCAGGTCCTGAGAACATAGCCAGAAAAAGTATAGAGTATCTTAAAAAATTTGTTACTTTTTAAGCATAATAAAAAATATTATTCTTTTTTCCATTTTTCTATAATGGTGTGTTAGAATGAAAGAAATAGAGTTTTTTATTAATGCTGGTCTTCATGACAGGTTTTTCGTACCTTTTCGTTTTTTATTGTCTAAAGAAAATTTACCCGATGAAATAGAAAGTGTTGTGTTGTTAGACCTGTCCACAAATACTGTTTTTCCAGTACAATATTTAGCTATAGACAATTCTATAGAGTTTTCATTCATTTTTCCGTTTCTTAAAGCTTATGAGAAGAGAAAATTAAAACTTTTGATAAATGGTGAGAGAGAAATTGGTTATTCAAATATACGTACTGAAGATACAGGGAAGGAGATAAGGGTTTATGTAGATGATTTTCACGCTATATCTTATAGATATATAGATGTTGTGAAACCATACATCTATCCTGTCAGGGTTTCTAATGGTATGAGTATTACTGATGATGGTCCTAAGGATCATCCTCATCATAGGTCGTTATATGTTGCTCATGGAGATATAAATGGTGTAGATGTATGGAGTGAAGGTCCAGATCATGGATATATTAGGCATGGTTTATTTAAAAGAATAGTTTCCGGACCAGTATATGCGCAAATTGAAGCAATTAATACGTGGACGGATAAATATGGGAATCCTTTACTTGAGGAGACTAGAATTGTGAGGCTATGGAATATACCTTCGAAGGATTGGTTTATTGATTTTAATATTGAATTGGTTGCAAAATATGGAGACATTAAGTTTGGTGACACTAAGGAAGGAGGTATTCTTTCTGTAAGAGTTGCTCCTACGGTAACTGTTAGTAGTGGATATGGAAAAATAGTTAATTCTTGGAATGGTATTAATGAAAGAGAAGTTTGGGGAAAGAGAGCTATGTGGTGTGATTATACAGGAAAATTAGGTAACGATATTTACGGTATTGCGGTTTTCGATAATATAAGAAACTTTAGGTATCCGACATATTGGCATGCTAGAGATTATGGGCTTATGACAGCAAATATGTTTGGATGGACATATTTCACAGGAGATAAGACTAATAGAGGAGATTATCTTTTAGAAAAAGGTAAGTCACTAAAATTTAGTTACAGGGTATATGTACATAAGGGTGATCATAAAGATGCTAGAGTCAGCGAGGTATTTATAAACTATATTTATCCACCGCTTATAGAGTTTTAAGCTTAGTAGGATTAAGTTGAAATAGCTCATTTTTTCTAAATATTATAGGTGGAGAATATGTTCAAATTAGCAGTTATTAGCGACGAGGTTTCTCAAGACTTAGAAGTTGTTGCAAAATTTGCTGATAGACACAAACTTGATGCAATTGAAATAAGAAGTGTGTGGAATAAACCTCCACAGGAGCTTGTTTCTAAGGTTTCGGATATCAAGGCAATCTTACGGAAATACGATCTAGCGGTTTCGGATATTGCTTCTCCTTTCTTTAAAGCTGATATAGATAGTGAGGAAGAATATAAGAAACATATAGAGATATTAAAGGATGTAATCTCATTAGCGAAGAGCTTGGATACGAATATCATAAGAGGTTTTATATTCTGGAGAAAGGGAGAGTTTATAGATTATATTGATAAAATAGTTGAAAGGTTTCAGGAGCCTCTAGATATAATTTCTGATGAAGGTGTAATTCTAGCTATTGAAAATGAGCCTTCAACGTTTGCAACGAATGCTAGGCTAGTTGTAGATTTTCTTAACAGAGTTAAGCATAAAAATTTAGGAGCTGTATGGGATCCAGGAAATGACCTAGGAGATCCATATGAAGAGGTACCATATCCTGATGGTTACAATATAATTAAGCCGTATATGATTCATGTACATATTAAAGATGGGAAGAAGATAGCTAAGGAAAAGGTTGAATTTGTACCTGTAGGAGAAGGAGATGTTGATTATCTGAGTCAAATCATTGCTTTGCTGAAGGATAACTATAAAGGATATGTTTCTCTCGAAACTCATTGGAGAGTTAAGGGACAATTAGATAAAGAATTGGCAGAAAAGCCTGGTGGTGAAGCCTTTTCTAGTATGGGAGAATTATCTTCAGATATATGTATGAAAAATCTTAAAAAGATAATAGAGAAGGCTTTAGAAAAAATAAAATAATTTATTTTTTATCCGCTAACTGTTATTTCTGCAAACGAAAGTGTTCCTGTGAAAACACTGCCTATTTGTCTTTTATCTTTTCCTAGCATATCTATCTTTCCAAGCATTTCTAATGCATTGCTCCCAATCATCGCCTGCTTTACTGGATATTTTATTTCTCCCGATTCAATATAAAATACTTCTCCTAAAGCAACACTAAATTCTCCTGTAACAGGATTCGCTGTATGGGCTCCGATAAGACTATTTGCTATTACTCCTTTATCAATCTCTGATATTAAATCATCTATCTCTTTTTCGTTTTTATGTTCAATAATAAAGTTGCTTGGAGATATAGATGGTTCCGATAATGCTCTCCGTGAAGCATGTGCAGTATTCTCTATTTTTTCTCTCTGTGCAGTATAACTATTATGAAGGTAGGATTTTAGTACTCCATTTTTGATAATATATATTTTTTTAGAAGGAACACCTTCATCATCAAAACTTCTAGAGGATAATCCATCAGGTAAAAGTGCATTGTCAACTATGTTTAGCTCATCTGTAGATATTTTAGAGTTTAGCTTTCCGATAAGAAATGATCTCTTCTCTTGTACATTATCAGCTCTAAGAGAGTTAATAAGCGTAGGTCCAAGGAGACTGGCAACAGCTAGAGGTTTTAATAATACATGCATCTTTCTTGTCTCAATTTTTTGAGGATTTAGAAGTTTGATTGTCATTTTAGCTGCTTCTAGAGCGACCTTTTGAATATCAAGTTTTTTAACGTTTCTTTCTGCTTGGAACTCATATCCTGAAGTCATCTGATTATTTTCTTCGGCTACTGCATAAACTCCAATAGAAGATGAAGCATATTTTTCTTCGAGATCTATTCCTAATGAGTTGGTTATATATTTCGTAGCTACACCTATAGAGTATCCAGCACCCACTGAAGTTATTCTTTTATCATAGTCTAATGTTATCTTTATCATATCAAGAATATCTTGAACCATGGTTTCTAAAGGAGTTTCAGAGGTTTCTTTATAAAATATACCTTGAGCTTTTTGGATAGCTTCCTTATCAGGAAATGATATATAGTAGGGATCTTTGCCTCTTAATTTAGCAACTTTTATAGCCTCCTTTACAGCTTTTTCTATTGATTCCTTATCAAGTGTTGCTGTATAAGAGAATCCAATACCTCCTTCATATATAACACGTATACCTACTGCTCTAAACGTTTTAGATGTGGCTATTTTTATCTCATTCTTCTCAGCTTCTATATCACGACTAATAGAATAACTGCCGAAGGCTTCTACTTGTGAAGCACCAAGTTTTTCTCCTATTTTTAACGCATATCTCATTAAGTCTTTCATCTTCTACCACCCACTATAGCATTTTTTATCCTAATATGTGGACCACCTGTTCCCGCGGGTACACTTTGTCCACTCTTACCACAGAATCCTGGCCACATATC
>Ga0190304_1000330_pt1 | contig 22273 bp, 17 predicted proteins | sample 48700712_MG_FD_161670 | JGI IMG/M metagenome (GOLD analysis project Ga0190304, IMG submission 161670) | Hydrothermal vent sediment bacterial communities from Southern Trench, Guaymas Basin, Mexico - 4870-07-1--2_MG | ecosystem: Environmental > Aquatic > Marine > Hydrothermal vents > Sediment ...
GCAGGAGCAGATAAACTCCTTGGACAGGGAGACATGCTTTTTTCTTCTGCCTGGGATCCTTCTTTAACCCGTATCCAGGGAGCCTTTCTTTCCGATGCTGAGGTTGAAGCGGTAACAGAATATGTAAAAACACTGGGAGAACCTGATTATATTGATGATGAGATATTCTATGATGATGAAGAGGATTCTGTAGATACTGGCAATTACAGTACAAATGATCCCTTAATGGACAAAGCCATAGAGACAGTTGTTACAGCGGGGAAAGCATCTGCATCCTATCTTCAGCGGCGTCTTCAGATTGGTTATAACCGTGCTGCCAGAATAGTGGAAGAGATGGAAGCCAGAGGTATAGTCGGTCCTCCTAATGGGAGTAAACCCAGAGAGATTCTTCATGTTCCGGATCGTGTTCGGGATACTGAGTAATACTTAAATCTTCTTTTACCTGTTACTCAGAAGGGGTAAAATAGAGGTCACCCCTTTATTCCCTGCTTTAGGAATCCCCTCCCAGATATTCTTCTGCCATCTTTTTCCCCTCATCTTCATTAACGCGTCGGAGAAGAATAGCTCCCAGAAGGAACAGAATCAGTATTGAAAGCATTCCTATTCGGTTACTGCCAGTTAAAACTGTTACCAGACCAATCATAAACGGGCCTATTACAGCTGCAAATTTACCAAGCATGTTGTAAAATCCAAAATACTCTGCAGATTTGTTTTCCGGTATTAGTCTTGTATAATAACTGCGGCTTAGAGCCTGGATACCTCCCTGGAAAAGGCCGATAAGTATTGCCAGTACATAGAAATGTAGAGTTGTCTGCATAAAAACACCCATGATAGTAATGAGTGCATAAGCAATTATTGCTACCTGGATTGCAATTTTAACTCCAATTTTCTGGGCAAATTTATGATATAGAAGAGCAGCCGGGAATGCAACAAACTGAACAAGAAGCAGGGCAACAATAAGGGAGGAAGCAGGGAAACCCAAAGATGTGCCATAATCCACTGCCATTTTAATTATTGTATCAACCCCGTCAATGTAGAACCAGTAAGCTAAAAGGAATGTTCCTATTACTTTAAGATGCCTGATTTCAGTCAAAGTCGCTTTGAGTTGTTTCCATCCAGCGGAAATAGCTTTATGGAAGGGTAGCGTTTCTTCGTCTTCAGGTTCTTTTACAAAGATCAGGATTGGCAGAGAGAAAACAGCCCACCATACAGCAACACTAATAAAAGATAATCTAATACCGGTGGTTCCGTCAGGAATACCAAATAATTCCGGTTTAAGATACATTAGTACATTAATTACAAAAAGAAGTCCTCCTCCAATATATCCTAGAGAGAACCCGAGTGAAGAGACAAAATCTACTTTCTTTTCACTTGCTACCGCCGGTAGAAGTGAGTCGTAAAATATATTACCTCCGGAAAAACCTATAGTTCCAACAATATAAAATAGAACAGCCATCTGCCATTGTCCTGCCTGAACAAGCCATAAAGCCCCAGTCATAATAGCTCCAAGGAAAGCAAAAAAGCCAAGGAAACGTTTCTTGGCACTTCCTTTATCTGCTATGGATCCAAGTATTGGCGCCATGGCGGCCACAAGAATTGCAGCAATGGAATTTGCCGTACCAAGATAAAAAGTACTAGTCTGGACACTTGCACCCTGAGACCAATAAGCTTTGAAGAAAACCGGGAAAAAACCTGCCATTACTGTTGTGGCAAAAGCACTGTTTGCCCAGTCATAAAGCGACCAGGATAAAATAGATTTTCTGGTATCTTTCATAAAAACTCCTGTTATTATAATTAATTGTATTGTACTTTATAATCTGTTAAATAGCATTATTTTTTTAAAAAAAGCATTTTAACTTTTTTCAGAGGGGGATTGTAAATTGAAATATCTAATTATACTTGGTGATGGAATGGCTGACAGGCCGATTGCAAAACTGGGAGGTAAAACTCCACTTATGGCAGTTGCCAAACCTTCCATAGATTTTATAGCTTTAAACGGCCGGAACGGGATGCTTAAAACTATCCCGGAAGATATGCCCACTGGCAGTGCTGTGGCAAATCTTGGAGTCATGGGTTATGATTCCCATAAGTATTTTAAAGGCAGAGGAGTTCTTGAAGCAGCAAATATAGGTATTGATATAGATGAGGACGATCTTGTTTTTAGATGCAATTTATTAAATATTAAAGGTAACCGGATTATTAATCATTCTGCAGGGCACATTTCTACAGAAGAATCAAAAATTTTGATAGATGATCTCAATAATTCAATTAAAAATATACCAGCATTTCGCAATGTGAAATTTTATCCGGGTATTTCGTTTAAACATATACTTGTAATTAAACATGGGGGTATTGGAGCTGTTGAGTGTATTCCTCCTCATGACCATCCTGGAGAATTGTTTACAAAATTACTTGTGAAACCCAAAAATCCAATGGGTTCGGCGAATTCGGATCTTATTAATGCATTAATCCTGCATAGTCAAAAAATACTTAAAAATCATCCGGTAAACATTAAACGGATTGATTCAGGAAAAGATCCTGCAAACTCAATTTGGCCCTGGTCCCCGGGTCTAAAACCAAAAATGCCGTCATTCCTGGAACTTTATAATCTGTCCGGAGCAGTAATATCCGGAGTTGATTTAATAAATGGTATAGGTGTGTATGCAGGTATGGATGTAATTCGTGTAGAGGGAGCTACAGGATTGTATAATACAAATTATGAGGGTAAAGCGGAATCAGCAATTAAAGCATTAAAAGATCATGATTTTCTTTATCTTCATGTTGAAGCAACAGATGAAGCCGGACATGAGGGGAATCTTGATCTAAAAATGAAATGTATAGAATATCTGGATCAGCGTATTGTAAAGTATATTCTTGAACATAAGCATGAAATTGGTGATGAACTTACTATTGCAATTCTTCCTGATCATCCCACACCTGTTGAAATGAGAATTCATACAAGAGAATCAATCCCTTTTATTATAATGAAACCTGGAGAGACTCCTGATAATGTAGAAGTATATGATGAAAATTCAGCTTTAAAAGGATCCTATGGGGAAATAGAGGGAGCTGATTTTATACAACTGATGATTGGAAAATAGTACCCTTCGATCATTTCGATACATATTATTTACTAAAATGAATTAATTGATAAAATTCGCAAAACACTCAGGGTTCGGTTTCACCGGTTGCTGAGTGTTTCTGCTCCGCAAAATTGTACCTGTGCTGAGCTTGCCGAAGTATCGAAGCACCCGGTTCTTAGCCGCCCCTACGGTAAAACTCTTCCTCCAGGCTGGCTGCATTTTTTACCGATTTACGCATCCATTCCAAAAGGACATCTTCTTTTTCTTTTTGATTTAATGTCCAGTCTATATTAGACTTTCTAAGTCTGTGGCTTAAACTATGCAGACTAAGGGCACAGGATACAGAGATATTAAAGCTTTCTACAAATCCAAACATTGGAATTTTCATGTATTCTTCAGCATTTTCAAGTACAGTTTCAGAAAGTCCATGCATTTCTGTTCCAAAGAAAAGAGCAATTTTCCCTTTTGTAAGATCAAATTCTTCCAGGTTTTTATCATTTCGATGAGGTGTTGTAGCTACTATTCTATAACCATTTTTCTTTAATGCATTAATGGCCGAAAGACTGTTTTCCGGATTCTTTTGATATTTATGTAGAGTTAGCCATTGGCTGGTTCCAAGAGAAACTCCTGGATTTTCTCTGTATACGTTGCTGTTTTCAATAATATGTACATCCTGAATACCAAATCCATCACAGCTTCGTAGAACCGCACTTGCATTATGGGGTTGATAAATATTTTCCAGAGCCACTGTCAGGTATCTTGTTCTCATAGAAAGTACCTTTTTCATCTTTTCCAGGCGGTTTACGGTTACAAAGGTTTTAAAGTAGTCTATTAATGTCTTTTTTGAATAATTCTGCATAATTTAGAATAGAAACTCCATTTTTTTATTTTAGTATATCTATTCTTCTTGTTAAATAAAATAGTAGAAAGAATAGGTTCTTGTATGTTATTATACAACCATGAATATACGACCAAAACTTATTCTGTTGCAGTTGGCAACTGTGGCAGGGTTTATTATAGCTCTATCTGTTATTTTTTACTATTCAAATTCAATTATTAAGGTGAAAGATTTTCAAATACAATCAGAAAAAGTGCTTTCAGGCGCTGAACGAATAAAGTCCGGAATAGATAAAATAATGGTATCCAATAAGGATTTGTTTGACCAGAAAACCGAATTGATTGATGCTATTAATAAATTTGGAATACTTTTTAATCAGTTTAGAGAAGCTGAAATATTAAATATTCTCCCTTCCAAAGAAGCAGGTGATTTAAAAAGGCTTACAGATGAGTGGCTGAATATCTATGAAAATTATTATTTATCACTTTTCCGTCAGATGGATCTTATAATTACCAGCCCCTATGCAATGTCAGAAGGAACTAGTGAATTGCTGCGTATCCGATATGAACTGGCTGATAAGGGAGAATTTGATAGAGATCTCCTTAAAAAGATTAGTCAGCTTGATGGTACTCTTAATTTTGTAAGTTTTAATACAAATACTTTTATGGATAACTTGAATGCTGAGTTGGTTTCTCTTAGTAAATCTGCAGATCGATCAGCCAACCGTAGTATGCTATTAGCTGTAAGTATTTCATTAATAACTGTTTTTTTTAGTATCCTAATTATCACTATATTTTCCCGTCGAATGGGTTTCAGAATAATAAAGATGCGTGATGCAATAAAATCTATATCTTTAGGTGATTTTTCACAGGAATTACAAATAAAATCCGGGGATGAGTTCGAAAAATTCTCAAATCACTATAATGTTTTTAAGAACGAACTAAGGGAAAAACTTGAATCAGTACTGGACTTTATGCTTGAAATAAATAGTTCAATTTCAATTGAGAGTAATATGGGTAAGGTTCTTGAGATTGTTATTGAGTCAGCTGTAAAAAATACAGCTGCGGATGCAGGCTCTGTATTCCTTGTTGATGAATTAGATAAATCTATAATTAAACAAAATATTGCTATCGGACTACTTCCTCCTTTGTTTAATGTACCTCCAGGATATTCGGATAATATGGAAAAACTGGTTGATATTGTACACAATACCCCTATTCTCATTGGTGAATCGATAATTGGAAAAGCTGTTGAGTTGGGGCGAAATTATTTTATAAGAGATGCTCTGACTGAAGAAAGCATGAAGCAAAATCACCAGGAAGGCACTTTGTTATACATAAGTTCAATAATGGTGGTTCCTTTAATCATTAAAGGAAGAGTACTTGGTACATTGGTTCTTGCAAAAACACGACCTGGCGAAAAATTTACAGATATTGATTATAATCATATTAGAACCTTTAGTGATTATGCAGCTCTTACGATTGATAATATTTATAACTATCATGAACTTATAGAAAAGAGTGAGCTTCACAGAGAAATAAGTATAGCAGCTGATATTCAGAAGAAACTTCTTCCTGGTACTATTCCTGATACCAAAGGGCTTCATTTTGCAGCTTTTACCGAAGCAGCAAGAGGTGTTAGTGGCGATTATTATGATTTTTTTAGATTGGATAAAAATAAATCTGCAATTATTATATGTGATGTAGTTGGTAAGGGGATCCCTGCATCTCTATTAATGATAATGATTCGAACTATAATTAGGCTTGCTGCATCCCCAACAAGAGATGCTTCACAAATATTAACAATACTCAACAAAGCAATTATCGGCAGAACAGAAGCAGACCAATTTGCTACAATGAGTTTTCTTATTTATGATGAATCGAAAAGAGAAGTTGCTTATTCCAATGCTGCTCATTCTCCCCTTCTGATGTTTAAAAATAAAGGAAGATCTTTTATTGAAATAGATACTCCCGGGCTGCCAATTGGGATTGAAAGTACAGTTTCCTATGAACAAAAAATAATTGCACTGGAAAAGGATGATATTCTGGCTTTGTATACTGATGGAATTACAGAAGCAAGAAATAAAGATAATAAGGAATATTCACAGTATTCCCTTCAAAGAGTTATAAAAAATGATGCCCGTTTATCTCCTGCCAAAATTGTTGATTCTTTGAGGCTGGATCTTGGAAATTTTGTAGGTGATACACGACAGCACGATGATCAGACTCTTTTGATCCTCAAAGCAACATAAACTTTTACTGAAATACCAGTGAAAGGGTGATTATATTTAAATCACTGTCTACAATCTGATCCATATGGGAATCAAAATAAATCTGTTGTTCTTTGCATTCTTCCTGCATATAAGACAGGTAATACATTCCAAGATCAGAGTTAAATTCATCTTCGGATTCTTGCTGGTAAAAATCGATTAGAGATTTTTTCTTAATATCTGCTGTTTTATGATTTGCAATTGTATCTCTTAGACTTTTATATTCAGTTTCCTTGTTATATATCATAACCTGAAGTTTGTTGTCGGTTCCTATAGAAGTTGATGTCCCCTTTATTTTCCAGGATAAAGTCAGAAACTCATTTTTGCTTTCTAAAAATTTAATTAATTCCTTTCGTATTGTTTCATTATGTATAATTCTTCCAAAATCTACTTTGTCCCTATAAAGGCGATTGGAAAGTTTTTTTAATTGGCTTATTTCTGCATTTATAGTAAATTCCATTATCATTAATGATAAGTATTCTGCAATTTTTGATTTATCCAGATATTGCTTAAGTACTAATATTAACTTTCTATAGAGATGTTCATAATCATTACTTCCCTGGGATACGGTAAGTATATACCATAAAAAATTGTTAAGGCTATCAAGGAATTTTTTTGCTGTCTGTCTGGTTTTAAAATTTTCATCAGCTGTAAGATCATTAATACCTGGAAAATTTATCATTGTTTCATTGATAATATCATACTTAATACTATCAATGATTTCCGGATTTAATGCAGGTGTATTACTAATAAAGTTATTGGATAAAATAGTCTCTTCATTAAGAATCCTTTTTGGATTTGCTCTGTTCCATTTTTCTATGAATGCAGATGCAGCAAATATTTTAGTAATTGTTTTCGTAAATCTACGATAAATAACTGCATAAAAAATTAATTTGGAAATATCCATTATTTCACTTCTTTTTTGAGTAAAAGCAGTTCTTGATATTTCAATACTGGATATATAATCAGCCATTATCATACTTTGAATGGAAGGTGCGGAAAATTCTTCCAGACTCATCCCATAGGCCAATGTATTATTTGACAATTTTTTTTTATTCAGCTTTTTATTGTGATTTCTAAAGAATGATATACCTTCATCTGTAAAAGTTATGGTCAAAGGCAGGCAAATATTAGACCTCTTCTTTGAACTCATTAGCTGTCCATGTTGTTTAAGTCTATGCCGTGTTTCTTCTTTTCAAAATTTTTGTATACAGCAATACAATTTTTTTTACTATTAAAGACTACTCCCCCATCCCAGTATTCAAGAGTTGCAAATAAGGCATTTCCACCATCATTTTCATCACTGTTTTCTGTTCTATATGCAAAATATTTTTCCATTGCATCGAAGTTTTGTTCTTCAAAGCATTTACTTCGCTGTTTATTGAACTCATTCCAGTCTTCGAGTTTTTGGAATCCTTCTCCTTCATCCTCAACAATTACGTGTGCAAATGTAGTATCAAAAGCAGCCCAAATTTTTACTTTTTTATTTATATCTTTTTTATTCCCATGTTTTACAGCATTTTTTATGAGTTCACTTACCTGCTGTTCAAGTAGATTTATTTCTTTAATTTCAGGTGGTGCTTTTTGAACAATCACCATTGAAAAAAATCTAACCTGCCTGAAGTCAGATGGGAATTCCTTATAAAATAAATTATCACGTTTAAGTAGTTTATTATTATCATCGATAATTATTTCTTTATGATCAAACATTACTGAACCTTCTTTGCCTGTTCAATCTGGAGAAGAGCTTCCTTTACAGATCCAACAATGGGGAAATATTGTGATAATTTTGTAAGTTTAATAACTTTTTCTACAGATCCGTGAACATTTGAAATTTTTAGAATACGATTTGATTTTTTTATACTGCTATATATATGAATCAATACACCAATTCCACTTGAATCGATATAGTCTACCTGCTCAAGATCAACTACATAGTTCTTAATATTTTTAGCAAGCATTTTTGCAACAATATTTTTTAATTCAAAAGCATTGTAAAGATCCATGTCCCCAATCACTTCCAGAATATATGTTGTAGAGTACTTCTTTAGTTTAATTTCCATAATAGTTCCAGTTTCTCCAGATAGTTAAAATTATCATTATATTCATAATACGTCAAGGATTATTAATAGGCCTCAGGCACTTTCTACTATTGACACTCTGAATTAAAGGAGCTAGTATCCATAACTAGTTAGAGGCCTTTTGCATTATTTTTACTATTTATTTTATCAGTAAATGTGCCTATCCTGTAATTCCAAATCTGGCAACTAATCGGTTTGTTATATCAAGAAAAATATGATAATTGTTTTAGGTTTAATTTTGTCTTTATTTTTGCTGGTTGAAATTGAGGGATAGTTTAAATTAAATATTTTCTCAGTCGTTAAAATCTGGATTATGTAAATTTTGTAATTAGCCTATGTCTTAAATCAATCTCAAGAAACAGGGTGAATTATGAACAAATTTGAAGAAATGGGTGTGGATCCCATTATTATCCGTGGTTTAACCGATCTGGGTTATGAAAATCCTATGCCGGTACAGGAACTGGCAATTCCAATCTTACTAAACAGTGACAAAGATCTTCTCGGTCTGGCACAGACAGGAACTGGTAAAACAGCAGCTTTTGGAATACCAATATTGCAGAAAATTAATGTTTCCCAAAAAAACAGCCAGGCTCTTATTCTAAGCCCTACAAGAGAACTTTGTATGCAAATTACCGGTGATCTTACGGACTATGCAAAGTATAAAAGGGGATTGAATGTTCTGGCAGTCTATGGTGGATCAAATATTGATACTCAGATAAGAGGGTTGAAAAAAGGGGCTCATGTTGTAGTTGCTACACCAGGGAGAATGCTTGATCTTATCCGAAGGAAACAAACTGATTTTTCACATATAGAGACAGTTGTTCTGGATGAAGCTGATGAAATGCTTAATATGGGTTTTAGGGATGAACTAAATGCAATACTTGCAGAAACCCCTGATAATAAGAAAACATGTCTCTTCTCTGCAACCATGCCTAAAGAAATTTCGGGGTTGGCTCATAAGTACATGAAAGACCCGGAAGAAATTACTGCAGGTACCAAGAACAAGGGGTCTGAAGATGTTTCTCATGTTTATTATATGGTTTCAAATAAAGACCGGTATAAAGCATTAAAACGTATTGCAGATATGAACCCCAATATAAATGGTATTGTTTTCTGCCGAACCCGCAAGAATACCCAGGAAGTTGCAGAGCTACTGATTCAGGATGGATACAGTGCAGATTCTCTTCATGGTGACCTTTCTCAGGCACAGCGGGACTATGTAATGCAAAAATTTAGACGGAAAAATTTGCGAATGCTTGTTGCAACTGATGTAGCAGCAAGGGGTATAGATGTAAGTGATCTTTCTCACATAATAAATTATGAACTTCCTGATGATCCGGAAACATATATTCATAGAAGCGGAAGAACAGGAAGGGCAGGTAAAAAAGGTATTTCTATAGCACTCGTAGGTCCAAGGAAGCGACACTCTATAAAACAAATCGAAAATAAACTTGGCAAAAAATTTGAAAGAGCCATGATCCCTACAGGGAAGCAGGTCTGTGAGCGTCAGCTTTTTCATCTTATAGACAGAGTAACAAATGTTGATATAAATGAGGAACTAATCGGTCATTATTTACCGGATGTATTTAAAAAACTTGAAAATCTGGATAGAGAGTCAGTAATAAAGCATTTTGTATCTCTGGAATTCAACAGGTTTCTGGATTACTATCAGGATGCAACAGATATTGTTTCACCTGAAGACAATGTTAGAGACAGAAGAGGAAAGAAGCAGAGTCATGCTTCCAAACCTGGTGATATAAGGCTTTTTATTAATCTTGGAAAGATGGATAAACTTACTGTTCCCAGTTTAATTGGACTGATAAACGATGCAACCAGACGAAAAAATATTCCAATTGGTAAAATTGATCTATTAAAAAACTTTTCTTTCTTTGAAGTAAATGAAGCACATGTAGATCTACTTATAGCATCTTTTAAGAAAGTTCATTTCAAGGGAAGAAAAGTTAATATTGAAGTATCAGATAAAGCCCCTTCCTATAATCCCCGTCCTGCAGGAAGAAGTAGTGGTAGGCGTCCCTATCCTGGTGGATCAAAACCTTCCGGTGGTAGTAGACCCAACTATAGTGGAGGAAGATCTACCGGTGGTGGTACTGGTAGTGGAAATCGATCATCATCAAGAAGACGATCCTATTAGGAAGATTCCAGAAAAACAGATGTAGGGACAGTCACCCAGGATTTGCTTCGCAAACCCTGGGTGGCTGTCCTTACGGTTTATATGGTTTAATCGTCTATTCTCTTTGCTTTTGTTCTTGCCATTGCCCATAAAGTAAATTTTCTTACCCTTTTATCCGGATCATTTTTAAGAGCTTCGAGAATTTCTTCTCCCGATTTACTAGCTAACTTTTCCAATGCTCTTGTAACTTTTACCCTTACATCCTGATCAGGATCTCGTGCTGCAAGGACTATTCCTCTAAAAGCTGATTTTGTTCCCAGCATAGATAGGAATTCTGCTGAAGTCTGTCTTATATGTGGATCTCTATGGGATAGTTTTCTTATAACATGTTCTACATAACCACTTTCTTCCAGAATTTCTGTTATTGGTTCTTTTAGAGAAGATATATCTTCTTCAAGTAATTTTTTTAATGCTTCCTCTCCTGATTCACCCATAAGTTTAAATATACCCATCATTTTATCTCTTAAAACAGGATTTGCATCTTTTATGTTCTCAATTATTCTGCCAAGAGTCTTCCTGGAAGGATTATCTGCAAGTGCTTTTATAACATCATTGCCAAGTTCATCATTCTGATCAATTAGTTCTACCAGTATGTCTATAGCTTTGTTCTGGCTGGATTTACTTAAACCAATTATTGCAGATTTTTTGACTTCGATAACTTCATTTTCATCATTCAAAAGCTCCGAAAAGCTATTTAATTTTTCTGAACTTGCAAATTTCCCTATAGTTTCAGCTGCAGCAATTCTAACTCTTGGAACAGGATCCCGTAACATATTAATACTTTGGTTTAGTGTTTTACTTTCTTCATAATCAACAAGCGCCCATATACTGGCAATTCTTACATCGGGATCAGCGTCAGAAAGTGCCTCTTTAATTGATTTAAGGAATTCCTTTTTCCCACTTCCAGGTAAACTTGCAATTACTGCAGCTCTCACCTTGCCATCAGGTTGTTTTAATAATTTTAAAACTCTGCTGTTAAATATTTCACCTGCAAAATCTGTAAGAAGAGCAGAAAATTCCTTAGCTTCCTTAACTGGTAATGTTGGCAGTTGTTCAATTATTGGTTGTATGCAATAGGGTAGTTTATACTTTGCAAGTACCTGGAGTGCAGATATCCTGGTTCTATGAGACCAAAATTCTCTTCCTCCCTGTAGTATTTTAAATAATTCCGGAATTACAATATCTTCAGAAAGCGAGGACATTGCTTCAATCAAAGCTTTTCTTGCTTCAAATTTATCATCTTTTAGAAATTTCAGCAATGAGTTGAAACTAAGATGCTCAATATTTTTAGGAAGATTTTCAAGTATAAAATTTGTTTTAATAATATTATATTTAACTTTGTTAAGTTCTTTTATTAAAATTATGAAAGCATTTTCATCTCCCCTGTCTCTTATACACTCCACAGCTGTTTCCCATATTTTTTTATCTATTTCAGTATCACTTTGAAAAACTTTATCTGCATAAGGTGAGATGAATTCCCTGTTGCCAGCTTTTTTTAGTATAGAAAGAGCTGTATAAAGAGTTGCAGGCGTATAATTTTGATCCTTTAAAAATCCTGTAATTTTAACCTCAACAGCATTTAACAGCAGATTGGTTTTTCTTTTCATTTCTACACTGTCTTTAAAGCTTATGTTATTAAGCATTTCACTTAGTAACCCTGTTTTTTGTAAAAACTCTGCTGAAGGGAATCGTAATTCAAGATCATCTCCTGAAAGGAAATTTAACGCTGTATCAATATCATCTTCATTTTCAGGGTTTAAAAATTCAAGAGCATGTAATGACTGAACAGTATCCAAATCTGAATAATCAATTTTATGAATGTCAGAAAAGTCTAATTTTATTCTATTATTAGCTGCTTTTCTAACTTCAAAACTTGAGTCATCAAGCAGCTGTTCTCTTAGTAACCTATATATGCTAGAGCTGTCTTTTATATTACATTCTTCAATAACAGTTTTACGAATTAGGGGGTGAGGGTCTTTGAAGGCTTCCAGAATTGCTCTATTGGATCTGTCTGAGTCTTCAGCCAGAAGTAGTTTTATTGCAAAATAGCGTACTGGCCATTCCGGATCACCAGCCATTTCCCTTATTTCATCTATCCTGTCTTTAAAAATAAGAAGTGCAGCATTCCCGTCAAATGGTTCTCCAGAGCTGCTTAGGGGTAATTGGCGGAGACTCCCTGGTTCGTCACCTAGAAAGTCTGTGAGCAGGCTGGTTAGTTTTGGATTATTTAATGAGGAAATAAAACAGGAAAAAAGACCCTTATCCGGAATGTATTTTAATATTCTTTTTATATTTTTTTCTCTTGGTTTTTCAATTAATTGTTGCAGCCATTGGGTATCCAGTCCTGAATTTAATATAATTGCATTACCTTTTCTGTCTGCCAGATTTTCAAGAATTCTTGAGTGTTTTCCAATAAATTTTTCAGAATAGAAATTTTTGGAAAAATAATTATTAACTAATGATTCTTCAAGATATTTAGTAAAATTTTTAACTTTTCTTTTATATAAAAATAAAGTAATTAGACCTGCTATAACTACTAAAGTGAAAGCTGATACTCCTATAGTTATACCGAATGGCAATGTTTCGGTTAGTTTTATAATTGTCTTCATCCCTATCTCCTTTCTAACTAAACAAGGGACATTATCTCTTGTTATATCCTTATTTTTTAGCTTACTTGTTTTAAAACACTAAAGATATGCAAAGGTTTATCTTTCCCTTTTACCTTAACCGGTTCAAGTTCTTTTAGTTTAAAATGATCTCCAAGGAGGTCTCTTGTTTGTTGCGTAATTATAATCTCACCTGCTTTGGCTACACCTTCCAGTCTGGCGGCCACATTTACAGTATCTCCTATAACAGAAAAATCCATACGTCTGGAACTCCCCAGATTACCGGAAATTAATGGGCCGCTATGCATTCCAATTCCAACCTGAAGATGAGATGCCTTCCCATGAAAAAAATTACGGGTTTTAGATTTTACAAGTTCCTGAATTTCAACAGCACAGCCTACTCCTGAAATTGCATCTTTATCTGCATTAACAACAGGAACACCCCATGCGGCCATTATGCAGTCACCAATAAATTTATCTATATAACCATTATATTTTATAACTATTTCCACTGCCTCACTAAAGTACTCGTTTAAAATTTCAATTATATATTCCGGTTCTTTACCTTCGCTGAATGATGTATACCCTCTTATATCGGCAAAAAAAACAGTTGCATTTTTTTTACTTCCACCAAGTTGAACCAGTTCAGGAGATTCCATAAGGTTTTTAAGCACATCTGCAGACATGTATCTGGAAAACATATCTTTGACAATTCTTCTCTCCTCGACTACCTGATTCATTTTTTGTTTTAATTCCTGTTCACTTGACTGATCTGTGAATAGAAGTGTTAAGCCTTCATATTTCCCAAGTCGCCCTTTTAAAGGAGATATATTCAAAGAAAAATCCATTTCTCTGTTAACTCCACTGTAAATTCCTTCCAGCCCAAGAATTTTTTTATGATTTTCAGCTGTTGAAGTAATCTCTTTTCTAATTTTTTTACTGAGTGCTTTTTTAAAGTAGGAATCTATATTCTGACCAATATTTTCAGATGTCATTCCTAAACGTTCAGCAGCAGCCTGATTAAAGTAGTGGATATTCCCTCTATTGTCGGTAGTAACCAGAAGGTTTGTCATTGAGCTGAAAATACTTTCCTGATATCTTTGCAGCGTTTCAATTTCTTTAAGCTTTTGCTTTACTTCCTGATAAAGCTCAACATTATGTACCATTCCTCCTGAAAATTTTGTGAATGCATCCAGAAAATTAAGTTTATTTTTGCCATAATAATATTCTTTTTTGGAGTTTAGAATTAGTATGCCGATTTTTCTTTTCGCAGTATTCAAAGGAAGTACTATTGAGCTTTTCATGGATTTGTTCAGCAGGCTCTCATTGAAAAATAAATTTTCCCTTTTGTGAATTATTAGTGATTCCTCGCAATCTTCCATAAATTTAATTAATTCAGAGTTTAAATTGAGGGATAGTGGAATATCATACTTTCCCCTCTTGAAGATCATTTTTAATTCAAATTTATTTGTTTGATTTACAGGATAAGCATATAATGCTCCAACTTCAGATTTACTAATATCCTGTGCCTGCTCAACGAGAATGGTAATGAGGGATGTACGACTTTGATCAGTCGTAAGCAGAGCACTGACCCTTACAAGTTCCTCAATGGTGGCAATACCCACAATTTTACCTCTTTTATCATCGGAAACAGGGGGGCGAACTTTGAAGATTAAATTCTTCCAGTGATATTATTTATAATAGTAATTTGTCTGTATTAATTCAACAACTTTATTTATAAAAAACTGATCTTTTAGAGGATTTTGAAATGTCTATGAATTCAGTTTGTTCAGGACTCGGGCCAAGTTCATAATTATTAATTAATAATAGTTTATAATTAGATTGTATATTATTACATAATTTACCTGTATATTTTCCGGGTTGTTATTCCGGGAGTAAACGGTTATTATTCTGAGTATGAGTGATATAAAAGTATTATCTGTTGGCGGTTCTATTGTAGCGCCAGATTCTGTGGATATTGATTTTTTAATAAAATTCAGACAGGCAATTTTAAATTATCTGGATGATAATGCAGAGAGAAAATTAGTCTTTGTTGTTGGTGGAGGAGCTCCTGCACGATTATATCAGAAAGCATATAGAGATATTGTTGAAGAGCCGGATTCTGAAACACAGGACTGGATTGGTATAATGGCAACACGCCTGAATGGAGAATTGCTTAGGGGCGTTTTCTCAAATGAATGCCCCAATTCTGTTGTAACAAATCCAACTTCAGTAAAGTCATTTAATGGGCGAATATTAGTTGCAGCCGGATGGAAACCAGGGTTTTCAACAGATAATGACTCTGTTCTTCTGGCGGAAAATATTGGTGCCAACACAGTAATCAATCTATCTAATATAAAAAAAGTATATTCTGCAGATCCTAAACTGGATCCAACTGCAGTTCCTTTGGATAGAATAAGCTGGGCAGATATGAGAAAGCTTGTAGGGGATAAATGGATCCCCGGAGTAAATGTCCCTTTTGATCCCATAGCAACTAAAAGGGCTTCCGAGCTTGGGCTGACCGTAATTACAGCAGCTGGTAATGATATTGAGAATATGAAACAAATTCTTATTGGATCTGACTTTGAAGGTACAAGAATAGGGCCAGAATAATGGATAGAAAGCTAAATATTATTTACAGGATAAACAGGACTTCCTCCTTTTAAAACTGCAAGCACATTCATTGCTGCTTTTGTCTTCAATTCTTTTAGAGATTCTTCACTGTACCATCCTGTGTGATCTGATAGAATTACATTATTCAGTTTTAATAAAGGACTGTTGTTTGAAATGGGTTCTTTTTCAAATACATCCAAACCTGCTCCGGCAATTTGTTTTTTTACCAGAGCATTGGTAAGTGCCTGTTCATCAATAACTCCACCACGGGAAGTATTAATTAGAATAGAGTTTTTTTTCATTAAGTCAAGCTGCTTTTCTCCTATTAACTTTTTGCTTGTGTCATTTAGTGGAACATGAATAGAAATATAATCTGCTTCAGAAAGAAGGGCAGCTAATTCTGAAGGGAATGCTCCTCTATTGGTAATTATTTTTTCTTTAATAAATGGATCATATACCATAACTTTGGAGAATCCAAAGGCACTCGTTTTTTCATGAAAGCGTTTAGCAATTGCACCGTATCCTATTAGTCCAAGTACTGCACCTTTCATTCTATGAATTGGCGGATTGGAATACAAATTCCACTTTCCTTTTCTTATCATTTTGTCTTTATAAGCAATCTTTCTTATATTTCCCAGTAGAAGGGCCAGCGCCTGATCAGAAACGTCTTCTATGGAATAATCCGGTACATAAGAAACCCATATACCTTTTTGAGTAGCAGATTCTACATCCACATTATCATAGCCTACGCCGTATCTTGATATTATTTTACAATTTTTAAGATTGATAATAATTTCTTTCGATATTGGGTATAAATTTACCAGTAATGCATCCGCATGTTGTACTTGAAGATTATTTTTATCTATATTTGCAGAGTTTAAAATTATAAGTTCTGCGTTTAATTTATTGAAAACTTCTTTTTCTTCTATATAACTGCCAAATCTGTCATCCGTAACTACAATTTTATACATTTGTTGCTCCTCCTTAAACTATATATGCTGAGAAGTATATTAACCAGTACTTATTTATTTTATGTTCAGGCTATCCGGAATTTTATATCTTATATTGTATAAGTGGCTTTTGGAATGTCTATACATTCGGCTTGTAAAAAAATTAACCTGTGATACAATGTTACAATTATTTGAACACTATTCCAAATAATGGAACAGTATGGTGGAGTTTATTAGTGAGTAATTCTGTAAGGAAAGCTTTTGAAATTATTAAGTTTATATCTAATAATCAGGGAAAACTATCACTGAGTGAGTTGGGTCGTCAGCTTGAAATGAATAAAACAACTATGTTCCGTTATCTGGAAACCCTGGAACTTCTTAACATTTTGGAACGCAGAAATTCTAATTGGTATTTGGGGATTGAGTTGTTTTCTCTTGGACATAAAGTGGATGCAAAAAGTCGTATTGTAGATAGAATACATCCACATTTACAGGAAATTAGTAAAAGACTGAATGAAACTGTTAACCTTGTAGGGATGTATGCTAATTCGGCTCTTTATCTGGATAAGGTTGAAAGCAGCAGAGCTTTGCAGATGCGATCCCGGTTAGGTGATCATCTCCCTTTGCATTGTACCTCTTTAGGTAAGGCTATTCTTTCTACTCTGTCAGGGGATGAAGTTGATAAAATTCTGGGTATTATAAAACTGGAACCCTATACATCACATACTGTGACAAGTGTGGAAGATCTGAAAAAACAAATAAATTTTGTTAAAATGAATGGCTATAGCCTTGAAAAAGAGGAGCTTGAACCCGGTTTATCCTGTATTGCTGTCCCCTTACATATTGAATCTGCAAATTTTTTTGGAGGGCTGAGCTTTTCCGGTTCTCCGGATAGATTTACAGAGGAAAAGGTAGAAGAGCTGTCCCTTGAACTTAAAACACTGGCAGGTAAAATTCTTACAATGTTTTAAAGTATTTTCAAGCAGAAAATATGATACATCGTAAAAATTTTCTAATAATTTTTCTCTGGACATAATAACAATTAGAGATTAGAAATATATCTATGAAAACAAGAACTTTTATTTCAACAGGACATTTAATAGATTCCGGTATTATGTCTGAAATATTTAATACAATTATGAATGAAGGTGCTGATTATGAAGTTACTCCATTTGATATTGGTAAAAGGAAAAGTGAAAAATCCAGACTTGAATTGATTTTGAAGTGTCAGAATATTGATAAACTTGAAATTCTGTCCAGCCGGCTTACAGACCTTGGTGCTTATGAGAAGGGTGCAATAGAATCTATTTTTAAACCAGCAGAAAATGACCAAAATGTACCTGAGGATTTTTATTCAACTTCGAACCATAGAACAGAGATATTTATAAATGGCATCTGGGCTAATGTAGGTTCTCAAAGGATGGATGCAGTTATTGTTATGACTGAATCAGGACCTTGCTGCACTAAATTGAGAGATGTAAAGAGGGGAGATAAAATACTTTGTGGTTCTGAATCGGTTCGTGTCTTCCCTCCTGTTTCAGATATAAGGGATTCCGGTTTCGGGTTTATGACTAATGATGTTTCTTCCGAAAGAAGTGATAATATTGCCATAGCAAAGATAGCTTCTGAGCTTAAGGTCTTAAGAAGTAAAGGTAAAAAAATAATTGCTGTAGCTGGTTCGGTTGTTATGTTTGTTGGTCTCTTCCTCCGTGCTCTGGCAACAAAGCTGGAGGTGAAATTTTAGACCATGAGTAATAGTAATTTGGAATCAGGGTTTAAAGAAGCTGATCGTTTTTTACAGTTAAGAAATTATTCATCTGCTGTTAAAACTCTTATAAAAATTAAGAAACAATATCCTGATGAACCACTTGTAAATTTTAATTTAGGTATTGCCTACTATAAAGCGGGGGAAATAATAAAATCAATATATTCTCTTGAAGAAGCTGTAAGGCAGGGAGGAGATAATTCTGAAGTTTACAATCAACTTGGCCTTGCATGTGATAAAAACAATGATATTTCAGGTGCAAGAGCTTATTATAAAAAAGCTCTGGAACAGAACCCCTTTTGCTCCATGGCATGGAATAATATGGGAGTAAGCTATTTTTTGGAAGGTGATTTTTTTTCAGCCAGATTTTATTTTGAAAAAGCATTGGAAATTAATGAGATGGATCCCGATGCCTGGTTCAATTTAAGGGATACCTGCACTGAACTTGGGCTGGTGGATGAAGCTGATGAGGCTGATATAAAGTACAGGGAACTTCTAAGACATTAATAATTTGTTTTTTGTTTATCGTTACTTTTTAAACGCTTTCAAGCACTTCCTTCATGTTATATTTACTCTTCAAAATTTTCGAATCCATCAATAATATCCAGGTAGACCCCATCGAAACCTGCATCTATAATTTTTTTTAGGTAAGAGTCATTATTTCCAAAAATAATATCTTTCCAATCCTGTTCCCAATATCGTACTTCGTAGTTTCCTTTCCAGTTAGGGTTTTCTTTATCCAGCCAGACCGGGCTTCCTGTTTTCCAGCTGTCATCCCAATAGTAACGGTAGTCTTCTGCTTCGCCTATACTCATATATGCAATTATAAGTCTTGATCCTCCGTTTTTTTTAGTTTTTAAACTGAGTATTTCTTCATTGGTATATGCTGATTCATTGTGGTAAAGATCCATTAAAACTACATCGTAATTTGTTGAATTAACAGTATTAATAAAATCATTTTTTTCTGAATAATTTTCACTATTTATAAGATAAAGAAAATTTTTAGCCAGAGAAATATCTGTAATATTAGCAGCATTTTCATTGTAGATTGGATTAGGGTATTCTGGAATAGTATTTAAATTTCGTTCATCTGCTGCAAAGGAGATAAAGGTATTATCAACATTATTATAGGTGTATGAATTATTCACCTTTGTAGTATTCGAACAGTAATCTGTTGCAAGAACTTCTACATTATTAGCTTCACATAACTGGCATAAAGAAAGTAGATGATCTCTTTCTTTATCAGGTGTAATCTCATTATCTTTATAATATCCATAGAACATACTTTCTCTTCCCGTAGCGTCTATAGCCGCTAAATATTCTGCATTTGGAGTCCCATCACCTTCGCCTGTATCGGTTACAAGTTCCTGGCCGTTTTGAGGAATTATAATAAAATTACTATCTAAATTTTTTGCATATTCACTTAAATCAATTACAAAATCCCTCATTTCCTGTCTGAAATCAAGATTAGGAAGAGGTTGTGTGGTCTGACATGATATAAATACTATACTAGTAAAAATCAGGAAAATTAAAAAACCAAATATTTTTTTCATACCTTACACCCTGCACAAATTCCAGCTGCTTTTATCTGAATAGCCATCTTTTTACCAGGGTTAACTATTTCTGAATTCTCCAGACCATCCAAAACATCATAAAACAAATTCCAACCTTCTCTATCCTTTATATACGCTTTTTGCAGAAGATCTTCTTTCCCATATGCAAAATTTATGGATTTCCAAAGACGTTTAAAGCTTTGAAGCATAAAATCAGCAGCAGCTCTGGCATCTCCTCCTTCAAACAGGTCTTCTGCTTTCATGGCGAATCGAAGGAGTACAGTTGTTATTGGAATTTTACTGACAAAACATCCCGTAAACGGATCAATTGTCCTTTTAATATCAGCAATATTCTCTGAGAGAATTTCAGCATATCTGGAGAAATAGAGGGTTCTTATAAAGTCTCCGATCATATTCCCTGCAGAGGCTGCCTTCATTGCATCTCCTGCAAAAGCCTCTTTATCATGCCGCATAATAAGACCATCTTCATGCAGGTATGCCAGACCAGTAGAGTGTTTTCCCAGTACAGATAGAAGGTATGCCTGGTCTTCTGCTCTTCCAATAAACCCAGGCGTAAAGGGTCTGTGCTTTCGTAACGCTTTTACAAGTATTCCATTTGTTCCACCTGTTACATGTATTCTCTGTATACAGGAAGTTTCTCCATCTATACCATTTTCCCCATAGCGGGTAGCAAGTTCAGATCCTGTTGAAAGTCCCATCATTAGCTTGCTGTAAAAGAATCTTTCTTCCAGTTTTAGATCCTGCCTGTTGTCAAACACAACATCCGGAGTAAACAAACCTTTGTGTATATCTTTCTCATTTACCAGAGCACCTGCAATCATTCCCAGATCAATTGTTTTTCCAAAAGAATCAATTCCCTGGGCTCCCCAAAGTGGTGTCTTATAGTGTTCAAATGCACTTTTCCCAGACTGTTCTTTTAACTCTTTTTCGGGAAATATCTGATCCAGATCTATTTTAAAAGTAGCAATTTTGTCGGTATCGACTAAAATACTCCAGAAAGCTGTTATTGCTTTTAAAAATGAATAATGCCTTCCGTATTCACCATCAACACCAAAGACTGTTTTAAGAAGATCTTCCCCTTTATTGTTATTCATAATTTCAGCAACTGGAAGAAAAAGTTCACCTATTAGTTTTTTTGTATCTTCCTCTGTAAAAATATATATATCCAGATGTTCAAAGCTTCCGTATTTATCCAGTTCCTCTTTTATATATTTCTTTGCAATTTTTTGAAGCCCTTTGTGAGTTACAGAAGCCGAAAGTATACATGTCAGCTTTTGGTCAGAATCCATATTTCCTGTTTTTTTCTCGTAGACAGCTGTGTTATTCAACCCATTTAATCCGTATAATATTTCATTTGCTTCGGGTTTTGTTCCAATTTGTATTGGATGATCATAATAGAAAGCCTGTTTTTCTCTTGCAGCAAGGTTAATTCCTTTTACTAATTCTTCTGAATATCCCAATGAATTTAAATCAGTTTTTTTATCCGGTATTGTAAGGAGAATATTTGAGGTAAATATCATCTGTTTTCCTGGATCTGTAATGGGTGACTGATTAAGAGTATTTATTTTTACTGTTCGTTTTTGTCTTAATTCTTTAGATCTTTGGTCTTTATTTGCAAAAACATTTTCTGCCTCAGGGAAAAAAACTGACCAAAGTACATTTATTGAATCAAGTGAAGAAAAATCAGTATTGCTCTCCAAATATTTGTTTAAATCCAATAATCGTGAAGAAAAATCTTTATCGGTTTTTAACCTTGTTTCAATCTCATCAGATATAAGCTTTTTCCCTTTTAAAAGGAATTGTGCAAGATGACCATAAGTATTGTTTTTAGTCATTATCTGAAGATAATCAATTGCTTTTTTGTTGTCTTTATAATCTTTTCCACAGAGACTTATAATAAATGCAGAGTTCATTGAACGACAAATATCTATTCTATCTGAAGCAGTTGTGTTTATACTGAATTCTGAGATTGTAGAGTTTTTATAGATAGCTTTTGTTATTATTTTTTCGATATTCATGTGTTCCACCTTTTATAGACTGATCTAATTATAATCCTGGTATTATATAATTCAAGTTAAATATTTATTTCCTGCATTTAAAGCCGCTTGGAAACTAAATAAATAATTTTTTTACAGGGGTGTCCGACAATTTAGTTATTTTAAGCAGATTTCCTGCACACTGCCATAAAATTATCGAACCTACCGCTGAGCTTTGAACACCGTAATGTAATAATGGCATTAGCTCCCTTAACTGTCCAATGCATACCGGACTGCTTAACTCTCGCACCTATATCATATCTACAT
>Ga0190304_1000332_pt1 | contig 22221 bp, 25 predicted proteins | sample 48700712_MG_FD_161670 | JGI IMG/M metagenome (GOLD analysis project Ga0190304, IMG submission 161670) | Hydrothermal vent sediment bacterial communities from Southern Trench, Guaymas Basin, Mexico - 4870-07-1--2_MG | ecosystem: Environmental > Aquatic > Marine > Hydrothermal vents > Sediment ...
AAATCTTTCATCACTGCTATCTGTCTCTTTGTATTTCCAGAGCTTATCGGTATAACAGTTGCTCCTATCCTCTGTGCTCCTTTCTCAAACCCATGAGCTCCTGTGAAGAGACCATACCCATAGGCATTCTGGAGGATATCATTCTTTCTCAGGCCATTTGCCCATAATGAACGAGCCATCACCTCTGCCCATACCTCAAGGTCATTCTTTGTATATGGTCCAACTACTGGTTTACCGGTGGTACCAGAAGAGGCATGTATCTCGACTACATCATCTATTTCTACGCACACTAAACCAAAAGGATAATAATCTCTAAGGTCTTGTTTTGTTAGAAAAGGAAGTTTTTTGATGTCATCTAGAGTTTTTATGTCATCTGGTTTTACATTACTTTCTTTAAACCTATCATGGTAAAATCTGTTATTCTCATATACATATCTAACAAGCTTTTTTAATCTGGTAAGCTGGAGTTTCTTCAATTCATTTAGTGGCATTGTCTCTATTTTACTGTTCCAGAACTCTTCAACCATAAACTAAACCTCCAAGCAGGGAAATAGAATTGCTTTTTATAACTATTTTGAAAAATTTGGTGAATTAAGTAGCAAACCATATAAAGCATGCCAACCATAATAGTACCAGCAAAGGTAAAAGAAATCTTGATTTTTTGATTCGATGAATTCTTTTAACTCCTTCTGCAACAACTCAGATAACTGAGGAGGTGAACAACATGAAAGGAATCGTAAAATGGTACGATGCAAAGAAATGCTACGGATTCATAGAGAGCGAGGATGGCAAAGATGTTTTTATTCATAAAAGTGCTATTCCGTTCTGGACAATTATCCTAAAGAAGGGTGATAAAATAGAATTCGAGATAGAATCTTCAAATCGCGGATTAAGAGCAATAAATGTAAAAAGTCTATAGAGCCGCTGGCGGGAATCGAACCCGCGACCTACACCTTACCAAGGTGTCGCTCTACCGGCTGAGCCACAGCGGCGTTGCTCAGAGAAAAGAGTAATTCATTTTTATTTCTATCGGATTTCTGTTAAGTAGAGAATAAACACATTTGAAGGAAGTTTAATTAAGGTAGTTTTCATTTAAAGCATTAGATGGAAAAAGATGAGCTTCCTGATGTTCAGTCTGCCTTATCTCCTGCACATTTTAAGATTACAAGAGTTGGGGTTAGAGGAGTAAAGAAGCTCATACATGTCAAACGTCCAGGGATGGAATCAGTCATTACCCTCCCCACCACTCTTGACCTTTTTGTGGATCTCCCTGCAACTCAAAAAGGCAGTCATATGTCTAGGAATATTGAACTTGCCAACGAAATTGTTGAAACAAGCAAAAAGAATCCAGTAACTGACCTCGAAACATTCTGTGCGGAGGTGGCAAAATCATTATTGAAAAAACACAGTTACGCAACTTTTGCAGAAGTAAAAGCAGTTGCAGATTATTTTCTGGAGAGAGTTGGACCAGCAGGTAGAAGAGACACAGAACCATACAAACTTATCGCAGAGGTGCATGCGGAAAGAGATGGAAGGGTCAGAAAGCTTATTGGAGTTGAAGTAATAGGTATGACTGCCTGTCCTTGTGCTATGGAGGTTGTCCGCACTCTTATAAAAGATAGCAGAAACGCCCTCGTACCTACACACAATCAGAGGAATATTAGCACCTTAATGGTAGAGGTTCCTGACGATTCTTATTTTGTAGAGGCAAACGATCTCATTGAAATTGTAGAAAAATCTTTCAGCAGTCCTACGTATGGGATCTTGAAAAGAAAAGAAGAGGGTAAACTTGTTATAGAGGCACACAAAAATCCAAAGTTTGTTGAGGATGTAGTCAGAGACATGCTTACTAAAGTTCTTGAGAAGTATGGAAATTTGCCAGATGATACTCTGGTTATAGCAAGAAGTGAAAGCGAAGAATCTATACACAAACACAATGCCTTTGCTGAAAGAGTTACAACCCTTGGAGAGCTCAAAAAATAATTTTTGTGAATATCTTTATGAATGAGAAGATTATACCATCCAATCATGGCAAGATATCATATAGCAGTTTTACCGGGAGATGGAGTAGGCAAGGATGTGGTGGATGCAGCAATGATTGTACTGAATAATATGGACGTTGATGCAGAGTATATCTATGGTGATGTTGGATGGGAATTCTGGAAAAAAGAAGGCAATCCCTTGCCTGATAGAACAATAGAACTTCTACGTGAGACAGATTGTTGTCTTTTTGGTGCAATAACATCCAAGCCGAATGAAGATGCACAAAAGGAGCTGGCACCACATCTGCAGGGAAAAGGTTTGCAATATTCTAGTCCAATAGTCAGAATAAGGCAAGAGTTTAACCTACATACAAACATAAGACCTTGCAAAGCATTCAAGGGAAACCCTCTGAATTACAGAGATGATATTGATCTTGTAGTATTTAGAGAGAATACTGAGGGACTTTATGTAGGTGTAGAATTTCATCCGGTACCCGATGAAATAAGGAAAGCTCTGCTTATACACAGGAAAATGGAGAGATTTAAAGATGTACCTGCTGAGGATTTAGCAATCTCTTGCAGAATTTTTACGAGAAAGGCATGCCATTCCATAGTGAAAAATGCATTTGAATATGCAAAGGAGCACGGTAGAAAAAGTGTTACTCTGGTCGAGAAACCAAACGTTATTAGAGAAACCAGCGGTTTGATGGTAAGAGAGGCAAGAGAAATCGCCAAGGAATATCCTGATATAGAATACAGAGAAACAAACGTAGATGCAATGTGCATGTGGCTTGTTAAGAATCCACAGGATTATGACGTGCTCGTTTCTTCAAACATGTTTGGAGACATAATATCTGATCTTTCTGCACAGCTTGTTGGAGGCCTTGGTTTTGCATCTAGTGGTAACATAGGTGATAACTATGCTCTCTTTGAACCAACCCATGGCTCTGCCCCAAAATATGCTGGACAATATAAGGTCAATCCAACTGCTATGCTCTTATCTGTCAGATTGATGCTCGACTGGCTTGGAGAGAAGAAGTGGTCGGAAAAGCTAGAGAGAGCCATTGCCAAAGTCATTGAAGAGGGAAGAGTAAAGACCTATGATATGGGTGGAAACAGCTCTACCTTGGATGTTGCAAAAGAGGTTGCAAAAAAACTGGAAGAGTAAGAGATGTGCAGGAAATCTCTTGGAAAATACAAACTATGTCAGTTTTGCATAGATAGACTATCTATCAACTCTGAGAAAGGAGTAGATGAAGTATCTGGAAATAATTGCTGGCTCTGTGAAGGATTATCTCAAGAAATTGATGAACTATCAGAGCTTGTTGAAGAAAAACTGAGAGATTATGAGTTCTCTACCTTTCTGATAGGTTCAAAAATTGATGATGAAATCATCGAAAAGGAAGAAAAGATAGTCAATGAACTTAATTTGAAAGATATAACACCTCTCAAAGTATGGATAAATAGTGAGATCGGGAAGAGAATCTCTGAGAAAATGAAAAAATCCGTTTCCTTTGATAATCCTGATATAACTGCTGTCATAGATACAAGATTTAACCATGTAGAACTACAGATTTCCTCGCTCTTTCTATATGGAAGATATATCAAAAAAGTCAGAGGGATTCCTCAGACCAAGTGGCCCTGTAGAGTATGTAGAGGAAAAGGTTGTAGAAGATGTAATTTCACTGGAAAGATGTATGAAACCAGCGTTGAAGAGATTATAGCAGAAAAAGCTATTGAAGCGGCAAGAGGGGAGGATGAATCATTCCATGGTTGTGGTAGAGAAGACGTAGATGCTCTCATGCTCGGAAATGGAAGGCCTTTTGTACTTGAGATAAAGAATCCAAAGATAAGGTCGCTGAATCTAAAAAAACTGGAGGATATCATAAATACACATGCAGAAGGCAAGGTTGAAGTCAGAGAGCTAAGGTTTTCTGATAAAAACGAGGTTAGAAGGCTGAAGAGAGCATCCTTCCCAAAGGTTTACCATGCAAAGATAGTTGCAGAGAGGGAGTTACCTGAAGAAAAACTTAAAGAAGTTGTTAGGTCATTACAGGGTAAAAATATAAAACAGTTAACTCCATCTCGTGTGGCGCATAGAAGGGCAATAAAAATAAGGGAAAGAAAGATACTGGACATCAAAGTCATAGATGTTGCTGAAAAAAATGCCACGCTTGAGATTAAAGCAGAGTCAGGTACCTACATAAAGGAGTTGGTATCTGGCGATGAGGGAAGAACCAAGCCAAGCATATCTGAGATGCTTGGCATAGCATGCAAGGTTGAAGAGCTGGATGTAATAGCAATTGAAGGTGAGTAAACATGGTAAAAAGGTCAAGAGGAATTCGAAGCAAATCGAGACACATATTAAGAAAAAAACGTGGAGATGTATTTCCAATAACAAGGGCATTACAGGAATTTGAAATTGGAGAAAAGGTATGTATAGATATAGATCCATCCTTCCATAAGGGTATGCCTCATCCACGCTTTCAGGGATATACTGGAGAAGTCGAAGGTAAGCAGGGTAATGCGTATAAGGTTGGAATAAAGGTAGGAAATAAACATAAAACTCTTCTGGTTCTTCCAGAGCATCTCAAGAGGGTGATGTGATGGTAGATAGCGGTCAGGGCAGATATGTTACCATTTCAGAGGTTAAGAGTATATTGAAGAAGGTACAGAAGGAGAGAGAGGAACTTACTTATGAGCAGAAAACTGCTCTTAAGCATGCTGAAGCTTTTGCCAGATTGTCTGTAAGTAAGGCAAAAAGTTTAGTAGAGGAATTGTTAAAGAATGTGGAAGGAATAGAAGAGAAACACGCCTATAAAATAGCAGATATTCTGCCCACCCATGAGGATGATATCAAAACCCTGTTTGCAAAAGAAAGGCTTAATTTGAAAGGGGAGAGTATAAAAAAGATATTGGAGATTGTAGCTAAATATTTAGAATAGGGGGAGTGCAATGGAGGATTATGTATATGTTCTGGATTACTTGCCAGAAGGAAGAGGAGATGCCCCTTCTTACAAACGAATTCCAGTAGTTTATGGTCTGGGTGAGGATCAATTTACCATCTTAGAACTTCTTCCAAAAAGTGGTGTAACCTTTACAATTGGTGAGAGGATTTATGTTGGCAAGGATACAGAGAAGAGGAAGAAGATAGCAAAGATAAAGGGCAGGATAGACTATGATAGATTGACTGCTACTGCTCATGGAGAGATGCCCTATATTATAGAGGATATTGTAAAGGCAAACGAGGAGAGATTTGTCAAATTCTTCAATGAGGCCCCTGCAATCTCAACTAGATTTCATTCCCTTGAACTCCTTCCAGGTTTAGGTAAAAAGATTCTGTTTGAGATACTCGAAGAGAGAAGAAAAAAACCCTTCGAGAGTTTTCAGGATATTGCAAACCGAATACCATTTTTGAAGCATCCTGAGAAAATAATTGCAAAGAGGATAGAGATAGAACTTACAGACCCAACCCAAAAGTATCATCTATTTACCCGTCCGCCACCGAGGAGCCATGCGTAGAAAGCTGGGTCAGCATCTTTTGATAGACAGAAAGATTGCAGAGAGAGAGGTAAATTATGCTAGTATATCCAAAGAAGATGTGATTCTTGAGGTTGGACCAGGCAAAGGGATACTAACTTTAATTTTGGCAGAAAGAGCAAAAGAGGTTGTTGCGGTAGAAGTAGATCATAGATTTGTCAATTTTTTAAAAGGCATAATCCCAGATAATGTAAGGATAATCCATGGAGATATATTAAAGATTGATTTGGAATCTATTAACTTTAACAAAGTAGTGGCAAATCTTCCATTTTCAATATCCTCACCATTTACATTTAAATTACTGGATAGTTCCTTTTCAAAGGCCATACTTATCTATCAAAAACATTTTGCAAAACGTATGGTTGCAAAACCAGGAAGTAAAGAATATTCAAGATTAAGCGTTGCGGTATATTATAAAGCCCATTGTGGGATACTTGAACATGTACCAAAAAATGCATTTAGGCCCATACCACAGGTAGATGCATCTATTGTAGAGTTAATACCGAGAGAAAAACCACCCTTTAAAGTAGCTGATGAGAATTTCTTTTTTTCCGTCGTAAATCTTCTTTTTTCTCAGAGGAGAAAATATATTGGAAAGGTTATAAGAAAGGAATTTGGTATTAATGTCCCTGCGTATCTCTCTGAAAAAAGAGTCGAAGAACTTATACCTGAGGAAATAGGAGAACTCTCGGATTTTATACTATATTCCAGTAAGAAAGTTTCTCAATAGAGCAAAAATATTGAAATAGTCAAGGGCTGCGACTATGAGAAGTGCAATAATAAAGGTTATCAGCAATTTCAACGCAAACTTGATTATTTTCCATCCTATGATTACTCCCGCAATAACAATAAGTACAAAAGCCCATAGCGGGATGTAAATACCAAATATACTCATGTTAAACAGAATGTATGGATTGGATTTAAAGGTTGTCTCTAGGAAGGATGGGTCTCTTTATTGGTTAAGAAATATGGTTTGTGTCGGGAATGCCATTTCTATTCCTTCCTTCTCAAATGCCTCTTTGATAGCAAAGTTTATAGCTTGCTGGGTATCCATATATTTTAGATAATCTCTAGTTTTCATGTAGTAGACAATCTCGAAGTTCAAGCTATAGGGACCAAACTCTTTGAAATGAACCCTATCCAGTCTGTCAACGTCAGGTAATTTATTTGGATCAATGATATCCTTTATCATCTCCGGGATTTTCTTGAGCTTTTCCAGAGAGGTATCATAAGTAACACCAATTGAGAAGGATATTCTTCTCTTTCGCATCTTTTTAAAGTTTCTCACGCTTGCTGTGGTAAGCTCTCTATTTGACATTACCAACTCTTCACCCTGTAACAGCTCTATTCTCGTGGATTTGATACCTATCTTCCTGACTGTACCTGCATAATCTCCAATAATTACAAAATCTCCGATCTCAAAGGGCCTATCAAAGTATATCGAAAATGCGCTAAATACATCACTTAAAATATTCTGCAGAGCAAGAGCTATTGCGATACCACCAACACCAAGACCAACGACTACTGTTGAGAGATCAACTCCCATTGCAGATAATATTGCAAGGAAGGCAAACAAAAGAATGAATGCCTGAATTATCTTTTTGAGAACGAAAAGTAAATGCTCACTTACTGGTCTCTTTCTCTCTTTTCCCTTTTCACCGTACCAGCTTATTAATATGTTAACAACTCGTATTATCACAAATGTTACAAGAAGTATTTCAGCTACGTTGAATAGTTCAGAAACGGCTTCTGAATAGGGTTCAAGAAATGAAAGTGAACCAAGACTATAGTATAGACCAACCAGAATGATAAACAGCGCTACAGGCGCCTTTATATTCTTTAGTATTTCATCATCAAGTTTTGTTTTAGTTTTTTCTGCCCATTTCATAAAGTATCTTTTAAAGACATAAAATACTGCCCAGCCGACGATTACTGCAACAAAAAATATTGTAGCAGCTACGATAATCTCACTTGCTAAAGGTGGAATATCAAAATTCTCCTGCAGTATCCTCTCCAATGCTGCCCCCACTTCATTCATAAATCATGACAATTAAAAACCAGTATTTTACCTTTTGGTCAAAATTGGAGATTATCAAAAAACTCGTCTTTCTTTTTTCCACTTATCCATTGAGTAAGCTCATGTGCAAAAACCCAACCAAAGTAACCCATAAAAAAGCCAAAAAACCCACCTATACTCAACGTTACAATCTGCTGAAGGAATGAATAACTCTGAGTGAACAGCATCAAAGTCGTACTTGTTATAACATAAACCAGAACTATAAGAAGAATCCACCTCAGTGCATAGGCTGCAAAGGTGAAGGTTTTAAGGGGTATCTGCTCGATGTTTCTGTAAGATGTTCCTCTGTCTAAAGAAAGGTAATAGTTACGTATAGGTCTCTTTAAATGGACCTTTTTTTTTGGATAAAGCTTTCTTTTTGATATCAACTATCCTATCCTCCTAGCAGACCAACTGTTAGAGTGCAAAATAAGAATGCATTGTCACTATAAAAAGGTAATCAAAATTTATGTTTTAGCTACGATTTTTATTATGTCTCCGTTTTTCAGCATATGATCTGCACCGATTATCCTGCGTGTCCTTACATCTACGGCTCTTATAAACCCTTCCCCAAGGTCTGTGTGAATCTTATAGGCAAGATCCTTTGCCGTACTTCCCTCCGGAATAAGATAGGCATCAGGTAGTACATTACCCTGTTTATCAGTTAGATGATTCTCATCCTCCACAGGATACACCACTATGAGTTTTAGCAGATCAAAAACCGTTCTCTCTATGCATTCCTGTATTCCTGTAGAACCAAAGGATTCGAGAACATGTTTTCTGATAAATTCCAATGCATCTCTTTGCCCTTTGATTATTTCATCAGATTTGACATTAAACTGTGATGATCCAGGCAGATAATCAATAAGGTTTTTTTCTACAGCCTTCTTCAGTGCAAGTTCAGCTTCTGCACTTGTGGGTATGGCAATATATCCTCGATTCTCTAAGTTTGTTTTTAGCTCGTTTATTTTCTCAACACCAACCAAATCACATTTATTGAGAGCTATAATCATTGGTTTGCTTATCTTTCTTAGCTCAATAACAAGAGAGAGTAGATCTTCTTCTCTCCATGATGACGGCTTATCTGAGTTGAGAGAAAGTTTATTGATTGCGTGATGTATGTGATCCTCATTTATCTTCAAGCCCGTTAACTTATCAGCGAGCATCTTCTCTATCTTCTTACCTTCAAGTTCACTCTGTCTTGCTATCCTATCCCAATCCCTCTTAATTATATCTAGCAACCAGTAGCATATCTCCTTCTCCAGAAAATCTACATCATCTAGAGGATTGTGGTTCCCCAAGCCACAGGCTCTACCTTCTGAATCAGTACCTCCAGAGGCATCTATTATATGAATAAGAGCATCTGCCTGCCTTAAATCATCAAGGAATTTGTTTCCAAGTCCTTTTCCCTTGTGCGCATCAGGTACCAAGCCAGCAACATCTATAGCTTCAATTGGAATTAATCTTGTACCATCTATACAGTGTGAGTTCTTTGGATTACATTTTGTATTGAATTCTTTACAGGGACATTTCGCTCTTACATACATTACTCCTCTGTTTGCCTCTATGGTAGTAAATGGATAGTTTGCTATCTCTGCCTGAGATTTTGTAGCGGCAGTAAAAAAAGTTGATTTACCAACGTTTGGTTTTCCTACGATACCTATTTCCATCCCCATTCTTTCACTCCAGCATTCTTTCTACCTCATCAACAACGTCTACTCCAGCGTTGAATCTGCTAAGCTTTTCTTCAGCTAAACCCTTTTTAATCCTGTTAAATGTAACTCCTCTCCTTGCGATAACGGTTCCATCAACTACAGAACTTTTTGGTAAAAAAACCTTATCTGCTTCTATATTGCCATGAATCTTACAATTTTCTCCTATATACACATTCCCATCTGCGGATATTCCTCCATGTATCTCAACTTCATCTTCTATGGAAATTGTAGTTCTCGAAGAAAGAGATCCATGAATGATTGATTTCTTTCCTATCCAAATGTTATCCCCTGCTTCAAAATTTCCTATAACATCGCATTTCTCACCGATAATAAGTTTTGTAGGAGCCTTTGAATTCTGTATGCCGATGTAGGCATTGTTAGGGACAAAGGTAAATATATCTGTTACAGGAATGACACCTTCGTTTTCCTCCAATTCTTTAAGTATTTTCTCTATCTCTTCACTTTTTCCAAGCTTTAGTAGCTGGAGGAGATAGATAAAAATGTAGATTACAATTGGTATGGGACTTCTGATATTTATCCATCCCTTTGCCTCAAAACCCTCCTTTATTTCAACGTCATCACCGACATCCAGATCTCCCTTTACAGAGAGTTTTCCACCTATAACCACCCGTTCTCCAAGATACACGTTACCTTTGCTGATGACATCACCATCGATATCTGAGAATACATCTATTCTTATATCTCCTTTAGATTCTAGTGAACCTTTTATATTCGCATGTTCTCCTACAAATATCCTTTCGTCAGTTTTAATTCCAAAGTCAACAGTTGCACGATCTCCAACTATAACATCTCCGGAAGTTAGTATAGTATACTCTTCAAACTTTGTCTCGTCTGCAATAATCAAGGTTTTTCTGTCGAAGGGCATGGTAACATTTTAGCTATACCTATCATACATAAAAGTATTTTCGAAATCATTTTATTAACTGCATCTCTTTTCTTTATTGGATGAGGAGAGCTCTGCTATCGGTCGCTATTATTGTTGCTGTTGTTCTCACTTCAGTAGCCCTATATGTTTATATATCTATGTCAGAGAGTGAAGAAGAAAGAGAGCTGCGGATAGTTAAGAAGTTCCAACCTCGCCTTATCCGAAAAAGTCCACTTCTATTTAGAAAAGAAGATTTTGAGCATCTATCACCATGGCAGAAGTATGTCACACCAGAAGATGTAGAGGTCAAAAATGTTGCGGGAGGTTTAACAAATCTTAAAGACGCATACAAAACAGCAGTTCACTGGCTATGGGTTTCTGATGCTATATTAAATGGAGTTCAAGAAAAATGGTTGATGCCACACGAATTTCTGGCCAATACCTCTAACTATCCAACCAATCCAGCTCCTGGAAGGACAGCAAGTGATTGCGAGGAACAGGCATATACTCTTGTCTCAGTGATAAGAGCTATGGGAATCGATGCAGGAAATGTCAGAGTAGTGGTAGGGAAAGTGAATTTCAGTGGAGAGACCGGTGGACATGCATGGGTAGAGATTTATGAGAATGGTAAATGGTTTGCCCTGGAAGCAACATCTGGACCCTACTGGGACGATGATGATGGAAAATTGCACGAGAGAAGAGGCTATCCGTTCAATTATTTCAAAAATCATAGGTATCCGTCCATAGAGATCTGGGGATATTTCAATGATATATATTACTACAATCCAACAACAAACAGGGGAAATGCTCCACCACACTGGCATCAAGGACTTCTGCTATCTCCTTAAATCTTTTGTTTTCCATAGCGCTCAGCATTTCTACAGAACTGACAGATTTTTGAGACAGTCATCTCGCCGCATCTGGAGCAGTATCCATATTTCATCTCTTCCTGATACCCTTCAGTAAATAGATTCCTAACAAAGTTTTGTTTAAATCCAGGAATCTTTGCTTCTATCTCGTCTATGATGCCTCTCCACCTATCGGTTTTTGTATTGGGACATTTCTCAGCTAGAGTCGGTAAATCTTTTATTTTTACATATAAATTAGTCTCTTGTTCGGTTCTTAAAAATAACGGACGAATCCGAGTAACCATCTTATCAAAACCTTCTGTGCGAGGTGATTGCTTTTCTGTCCATTGTTTATTCCCGGAAAGCCAGTTCTTGAAAAAATTTACCAGGATATCTTCGACATTATGGCCAGTTGCAATTGCATTAAATCCATTTTCTCTGGCAAATCTGTTCATGATATATCTCTTTGCATTTCCACAAACAGAGCATACTTTCTTTATATCAACATCTTGAATGGTAAATCCATAATCGCCAAGTTTTACAACATTTAGAGGTATCTGAAGCTTTCTGCAAACCTCCCTGCTCTTTGCCTCTGCCTTCTTAGAATAGTCTCCAATTCCCAGATTGATATATAACGCCTGTACCTCTAATTCAAAGATGTTTGACAGAACCTTAAGTACAGATGCAAGTGCCACACTGTCCTTACCACCAGATATAGCTATGAGAATTCTTTCTCCTCTCCTGATAATCTTGTATCTTCTTATCGATTCTTCAATCCTCCTCTCAAAGAAAGACGTATAGCACTCGTTGCACAAATAAATTCCATATGATTTCAATTTCACCTCTGCTTTTTTTCTACATATCTGACACCGTCTCATTGATCTGAGCTATTACTCTATAAAATAAAAACTCTTCTTTTACTTAGATAGAATTGCAAAGTTACATTCCCCTTAAATACAGAAATAGAATTTCTTTCCAAAAAGTTAAAATGATTATTTTATTTTCCATTAAGAAATGGTAAGATTTAGGTGGCTAAGGAAAAGACTGAAGGAAATCTCTGAATCCACAAAAATCGAAAAAATCCTTTTGATATTGCCTTTCTTCATATTATGTTTGGATTCCTATCTGTTATTACATGCTTTGAATTTACATGATATGTATATTCTAATACCTGTAATTATACTTTTCATATTTTCTGTAGCAGAGATATTTGTCGCCATAGATGAAATCCATGAGAGAACCATGCAGCTTAAGCAGAACAGGCAAATTCTCTACAAAGTTCGAAAAACAGTAGAAAGGACTAAGGAAAAACCAACTGTAAAGGAAATCATGAATCTGGTACTAGAGACATATCCAGAACTTAAAAATCAGAAGAGACAGCTCTATCATGCTGTTTGTCAGGTGCTTTCAGAGAAAAAATAGACTCTACTTTGAGTAGACTATTTTTCCTTTTTTAATTACCTTTTCCACTAGATTCACACCGAAGTGATATGGAATAAATTTGTGCGAAGAGCAAGCCATTATTACAACATCTGCCTGCTTTCCAATTTCTATGCTTCCTATTTTATTCGCCTCACCTATTGCATGTGCGGCATTGATTGTAGCAGCAGTTAAAGACTCTGCAACAGTCATTTTCATACTAAAACATGCAAGTTGTATAACAAATTGCATATTCTCAGTATAACAGTTCGGATTCAAATCTGTAGCTAGTGCTACTGGAACACCTGAATCTATGAGCTCTCTAGCGGGAGCATAATCTTTTTCCATTAGTGAAAACACTGTTGCTGGAAGTAATACAGCAGTTACTCCTGCTTTTGCCATTTCATATATGCCCTCTTTTGAAACTTTTAGAAGATGATCTGCACTTATTGCCCTTACCCCGCTTGCTAATTCTGCTCCACCACAGTTTGTGAGTTCATCAGCATGAATCTTTGGAATTAAGCCATGTTTTTTACCTTCCAGCAGTATTCTTTTTGATTGATCCTTTGTAAAAAATCCCTCCTCACAAAAAACATCACAGAATCTAGCAAGATCTTTTTCAGCCACAAGAGGTATCATCTCATTTACAATCAGATCCACATATTCCTCTTCTCTCCCGTTGTACTCCTCGGGTATCGAGTGAGCACCGAGGAATGTAGGAATTATATCAACAGGATGCTTTTTGTTCAATTTTTTGTATATCTCTAATATTCTAAGTTCAGTTTCAGTGTTTAGCCCATATCCACTTTTGCCCTCGCAGGTTGTTGTGCCATGTGCAAGCATCATATCTAATCGTTTCATCGTCTCTTTCATCAAATCTTCCACAGATGCCTCTCTTGTACGTTTGACAGTGTATCCTATACCTCCACCCATCTCCTTTATCTGGGTATAAGAAAAACCCTTGAGTTTAAGCTCTAACTCGAATTCTCTAGAACCAGAGAAAACAAGATGAGTATGGGGGTCAACAAAACCAGGGACAACGGTTTTACCTGAAGCATCTATAACTTTTTTTGCATTATAGCCCTTAAGTTTTCCAATATCGATAATTCTTCCATCCTTTATAGCAATGGACCCATTTTTTACGATTGCTAATTCATTCATCTCCTCTCTTTTTCGAGGAGTCTTTGATCCTTGCAAAGTAACGATTTCATCAGCATTTTTAATTAGAATATCAATACTCTCTGTCATCTTCCCAAACCGTTAAAAGAGGAAGCTTGATTAAGGTTTTGCGGTGAAAACCATGAAAAAACTCGTGGAATGTGTCCCCAACTTCAGTGAGGGAAAAAGGAAAGAGGTTATAGAAGCAATTATAAATGAGGTTAAAAAAAGAAAGGATGTTGAAATCCTGGATTACTCCTCAGACCCAGATCACAACAGGACAGATATAACATTCGTTGGAGAACCTGAGGCTGTAAAAAAGGCTGCACTTGCTCTTGCAACAAAATGTGTGGAGCTCATAGACATGAACAAACACAAAGGAGAGCATCCAAGGATGGGAGCGATCGATGTTGTTCCTTTTGTACCAATATCTGGAGTTACAATGGAAGAATGCGTTGAACTTGCCCACAGTTTTGCTAAGGAGTTTTCTAAAAAAACGAATGTACCCTGTTTCATGTACGAGGAGGCTGCAACAAAACTTGAGAGGAAGAACCTTGCTGATGTTAGAAGAGGAGAGTTTGAAGGACTAAAGAAAGAGATAGGAAAAAATCCCGAGAGGGTACCTGATTATGGTCCAAACAGGATTCATCCAACTGCTGGAGCAACAGCAGTAGGCGCAAGATTTTTCCTAATAGCCTTTAACGTTAACCTTGGAACCTCAGACATAAACATAGCAAAGAACATAGCCAAAGCGGTTAGGCACAGCAGCGGGGGCTATAGATATGTCAAAGCTATGGGTTTTGAAATAAAAGAAAGGGGTATTGTACAAGTTTCTATGAATCTTGTAAACTATCAAAAAACCCCTATATTCAGGGTATTCGAGACCATAAAAAATGAGGCGGCACGATATGGGATACCTGTTATTGGAAGTGAAATCATAGGACTCGTACCTATGGAAGCATTGGTAGATGTTGCAGACTATTTTTTGAGACTGGAAAACTTTTCGATCGATCAAGTTTTGGAAAAAAGGTTGCTTTCATTGGAGTGATAACATGAAAAAACTGGTAGATTTAAAGGTGAAATCGTTTCTAGATGAAGTTGCATCAGAGAGTCCTGCGCCGGGTGGAGGAAGCGTTGCTGCACTTGCCGGAGCATTAGGCGCTGCACTTTCAGCAATGGTATGCAATTTAACATTGAACAAAGAGAAGTTTGTATCTGTTCATGATGAAATAGAAGAGGTACTTGAACGATGTGAGCATACCAGAGAGAGACTGACTGACATCATTGACAAGGATACAGAGGCCTTTAACAAAGTTATGGATGCAATCAAACTTCCTAAGGGTACGGAGGAAGAGCAGAAAAAGAGAAAAAAGGAGTTACAGAAGGCGCTTAAAGGCGCTGCACTTGTTCCATTAGAAACAGCGCGTTTATGTGCAGAGGTTATTGAGCTCTCTAAAGTTGTGGCACAGAAGGGCAATCAAAATTCGATAACGGATGCTGCATCATCTGCGATCATAGCAGAGGCTGGTTTCAGGGCAGCAATACTAAATGTCAAGATAAATCTAGCATCAATAAAAGACAAGAAATTTGTTGAAGAGATATCTTATGAGATAGAGATGATCGAAAAAAACATGGAAGATGGAATTAAGGAAGTAATGGATATAGTTGGATCTCGAGTTTAAGTCATACTCTATAGTAATACTCTCCTATTTCTCTCTGCTGTCTATCAATATAAGAACCTGGTTTATTTACTCTTGGCCTTTTTGTATCCTCGTCTCTTCTAAATGTAATATCTACGGATTTAAGGAATAGATTCATACCTTCGTGCAAACTAAAGGGACCTTTACCAATTCCTTCCTTCCCAGGAGTCCCTTCAAATACCATGAGGGCATCGCTTATCATATCTATAAAGTAAACATCGTGATCAACGACAAGTGCAGATTTACCGAGTTTTTCTATAACTCTCCTGATTGTTCTGGATGCAAGCATTCGTTGTTTACTATCGAGATACGCCGATGGTTCATCTATAAGATAAAGATCAGCATCCTTTGCCAAACACATTGCCAGTGCAACTCTCTGCAACTCACCACCAGAAAGCATAGAAAGAGACTTGTTGAGCAGATGTTTGAGTTTTAAAGCATCAAATATCTCGATCTTATGAAACTGAGATGTGAACAGAACCTCAGCATTTTTTAGCAATATATCCTCAACTTCACCATCATAATCGGCAGAGAGATACTGCGGTTTGTAACTTACTTTTATACTTGTATCTACCTTTCCTTCAGAAGGTTCTATTACACCAGCAAGTAGCTTGACAAATGTTGTTTTCCCTATTGCGTTTGGACCAACTACTCCAACAACTTCGCCCCTTCGTATAGCACCGGTTTCTATGGTCAAATTAAAGTTTTCAAATTTTTTGATTAGTCTATCAAATGTCACCAAAATAGGCAAATCTTGTCTTGGCTTTGGTGGATGTTCCTCAAATTCTATGGGCTCGCTGAATCTTATATTCTCTTCACTAAGGTATCCAGATAGATAAACATTTATAGCATGCCTAACTGCCTTTGGATGTGTAACAACTCCAAAAGCTCCCTCATCACCGTACAGGATATGGACAAGATCTACTAAAAAGTCCATTACAGCGAGATCATGTTCAACAACGATTACTTTTTTCTTCTCGGCCAACTCTCTTATTACTCTTGCAACTTTCAAACGTTGATATATGTCAAGATATGAAGAAGGTTCATCAAAGAAATACAAATCACCATCTTTGAGTAAGGTGGCTGCAATGGCTATGAGTTGTAGTTCACCTCCAGAGAGATCTCCTATGTCTCTCTCAATAGTTGTTTCGAGGGAAAGACTTTCTATGATCTCATCGATCTTTCCTACCTGATCTGCATTTTTAAGAATATCCTCTACATTCCCCTTCAAAATTTTTGGCATTTTGTCGATATACTGTGGTTTTACGGCAACCTTTATTTTTCCCTCTGCAACACCTTTCATATGTTCATATAACTCTGTTCCTCCAAATTTTTCAATAACCTTATCCCAAGAAGGTTCTGTATCTATTTCACCAAAATTTGGTATTATTCTTCCAGAGAGTATATTAATAGCTGTGGTTTTTCCTATACCGTTTGGTCCGAGTATTCCTACGCAACGTCCTTCCTTTGGTACAGGCAATCTGAACAACCTAAATCCATTCTTACCAAATTGATGAACTAAATCACTCTCTAATTCTTCTGGTAGACCAACTATTTTTATGGCATCAAAAGGACAACGATTTACACATATCCCACAACCAACACATAATTCTTCTGAAATAATTGGCTTTCCATCTTCACCAATTACTATTGTCTCATCTCCAGTTCTCACTCTGGGACAATATTTTATACACTCCATCGAACAACGCTTTGGCTGACATCGATCCTTGAGTAATACAGCTATCCGCATACTAAAAGGAGGGAGGAAACAAGATTATTAAAATATTTTGTAGAAAAGTTTTTAGCATTTTCAAGTTTTTTGATGAGTAGATGGTTAAAAAATTGCCAATAATAGTAGTAGTATTGATTTTATGCATAGGTCTTAATGGGTGTATAAACGAGACAACATCCAATAATGTAAAGATAATGATAGAAGGAAAAGGAAGTTATTCTTCTATTCAAAGTGCGATTGAGAATGCAAGTAATGGAGACATGATACAGGTAGCACCTGGAACATATTACGAAACTTTGGTAATAAACAAATCAATAACTCTTGTCGGTTCTGGAGCAGAAAAAACAACAATTACCTGTAAGAATATAGATGGTGGTAATCCAATAATAAGAATTGATGCTGATAATGTAACTATAGAAGGATCTAAAATAATCTCACCAAAAGGAAGTATGAAAGATGAAGTCTTTGGCATTCTGGTGCATTCAAATAACAATTTGATAAAAAATAACACCATAACAAACTGTACCTATGCCATATATTTAGACTGGGGTTTTGAAGAAACAGAAATAACAAACAACACCATAACAAACAATCAATATGGTATCTACATATACCTTGGAAGCAATAGACATGCTATTTTTAGAAACAACATTTCTTACAACAATCATTATGGAATTCGAATAAAAGGTAGAAATAATCAAGTTTTCGAAAACGTATTTTTCCATAATAATCTTGGAATGTACATGTGTTGTGGTTCTGCTGATAATATAATCTATAGAAATAACTTCATACAAAACAAGAAGAATGCAAGAGATGATAAATATACCAATCTCTGGAGCTATAACGGTACAGGTAACTACTGGGATGATTACAATGATGTAGATAATGATAATGATGGTATTGGAGATACTCCATATTATATATCAGGTGCTGGAAATCGTAAGGATGATTTTCCATTGACTGAACCTTTGCCGATTTAGAAATTAAATCTTGTTTGGTTTTTTCCAAACATTTTCCGTTGTTATATATATGATTCTGAACATAAATGCTTTTCATGAAGGGAAAAAATGATGCAAGCAAAGCTGTAGCAACTCTTGTAATAGTTTTCATACTTACAAGCTCTCTCTACGTACTAGCCAACATACCAATAACTGTGGGCTCACATACCTATGATCTCAAGACTTTTTCATCTTATGAAGAACTGTTGAAATTCTTACGAGATGCCAATCTGGATAATGTGACATCCTATTATGGGTATTATAGAGATAGTGGCTTTAATGTGCGTCTTCAGGCAGCAGGTAGTATTAAATCTACAATGCTGGAGAGAGAATCTGCACATTTTTCTAAGACAAATATCCAGGTTGATGGTGTTGATGAACCAGATATTGTAAAAACTGATGGAACATATATCTATCTTGTAAGTGGAGAAAAAGTGTACATACTCAAAGCTTATCCACCAGAGAAAGCTCAGCTATTATCTACAATTGCATTTGATAATACACCAAATAATATCTTTATAAATGGTAACAAGCTGGTGGTTTTTGCAACTGTATATTCAGAAGGCAAATGGTATTCTCCCCGTGCTACCATATATCTTTACGATGTTAGTGATAAAAGTGATCCAATATTAATCAAAACTGTCAGCATAAATGGTAGCTATGTGGATGCTCGGATGATAGATTCGTATGTATATATGATTGCATCTGAATCTACTTGGCTCTTGTATTGTAATGAAAAACTCAGCATTCCAACTATCTCCATTGATAATGCATCAATGGAAATTGCTCCCTCTTCGATATACTATGTTAACATCTCTGAGCCCGTAGAATCATTAATCCACATAATATCTCTTAACGTTGATAGTGAAAAGATAAAACAAAAGAGTTTTATGGCTGGCTATTCTCAAACAGTGTTTGTCTCTAGAAATAACATCTATATAACTTCCTTTACATGTGAGCCGGGAATTTTGACAGTAGGTTCATGGAATAGAGAATATTCCAGAGAAGAAGTTACAATCATCTACAAAATCAGCATAAGTAAGGGCAATATAGAGTATGTTGCTCAGGGAAAAGTACTAGGACATGTATTAAACCAGTTTTCCATGGATGAGCACAATGGTTACTTCAGAATAGCTACGACTGTTGGAAATGTATGGGATGGAAGCAGCAGAAACAATGTTTACATTTTGGATGATAAACTAAACCAAGTTGGAGCAATTGAAAACATAGCACCTGGAGAAAAAATCTACTCAGCCAGATTCATGGGAAACAAAGCCTATCTGGTTACCTTTAAAAAGGTAGACCCGTTTTTTACTCTGGATCTCTCTGATCCATATCATCCAAAGGTACTTGGTAAGCTTAAGATTCCAGGATACTCAGATTATCTACATCCATATGATGAAAATCACATTATTGGCATAGGTAAAGAAACTGTTGAAGCATTGCCAGAGGAAAAAGAGAGCAGAAGGTTAGATTTTGCTTGGTATCAGGGATTGAAGATCACACTCTTTGATGTAAGTGACTTTGAACATCCTAAAGAAGTAGCAAAGGTGGTGATAGGAGATAGAGGAACGTACAGTCCTGTTCTATACGACCACAAAGCTCTTCTATTTGACCGGGAGAAAAACCTCCTAGTTATTCCTGTAACTGTCTATGAGATAAATGATGCGGTAAAGGAGCAACATGGCGGATACACAGGAAACATATATGGTAAGTTCACATTCCAAGGTGTATACGTGTATCACATAAATCCTGATGATGGGTTTGTGCTCAAAGGGCGTATAACTCATAGAGAGGATAACGAATCCTTTGGAATATACTACTGGTACTGGGACTCAGGTACAGCAATAAAACGTTCTCTCTACATCGGCAATACTCTCTATACAATCTCAGATAGCATGATAAAAATGAATGATTTGGATACTCTTGAGGACATAAATTCTATAGAACTTATTTGAGCTTCATATACATCTCTATATGTGGTATTCCTGCCTCAAGAAAAGGTTCACCTTTCTCAATAAAGCCAAAATGCCTGTAGAATCCTTTCACAGCAATCTGGGAATGCAGATATATTTCTGTTACTCCTTTGTCTCTACAATAGGATATCAGAAATTCTAGTATTTTTCCTCCAAAACCCTCACCTCTATATTCCTTGAGAAGAGCTATTCTTTCGAGTTTTGCTTTATTATCAATATATCTTATTCGGGCGCATCCTACAATATTATTGTCAAGTAACGCTGCTATGTGCTCGGCTTTATCATCTAAACCATCAAACTCTACAGATGGATCCACTTTCTGCTCGTTAACAAAAACCTCTTTTCTTATGGAAAACAACTGCTGTAATTCTTTTTTATTTTTAACTGGCCTAACTTCAATCATCCGGCATATAAAAAATGTAAAAAAGAATTATTTATGTTTTTAAGTTTTTGACAATGATAAATTGAATCTATATCTTCTTTATGTTTACTGCTTTTGGTCCTCTATCTGAACTTTCTACTTCATACTCTACAGTATCGCCTTCATTTATAAAGGTCCCGACAGGTATTGCGGTTCTGTGTACAAATACATCCTTTCCGTCTTCACCCTGTATGAACCCATATCCTTTTCTTGCATTATACCACTTGACAGTCCCTTTCATTTCTTCACCTCCTCAGACTCTGGAGTCTGGACTGTGCAAAAGAACAAAAACAAAAAGTCTCAAAAGAGTTTGAAACTCTGTTTTTATCCCTCTGCAGTTCTCCTATATAATGCCCTTTCTTAAATAAGTTTCTATAAAATAGGTTTTGTGTATTATCTCAGATTTTTTCTAGACATTAGATAAATAAGTATCAGAAAAATCAATAGTCCTTTTGTGCATCCTTTATATGGCTTTGTACATACTGGTATATACTACACATCGCATATTCTTTCTATCCGACAATTTTTTCGGTAAGGAGGTGAGGAACAAATGACTATCTGCGGAAACCAAACTGTCTCAAAGATAGACGTTGATTGGAGGGACCAAAAAACGCTCCAATACTTGAAACTAAAAAACCGTCCAGTGATATTTGCAGCACGGATGTAAATCCCAACGCATGCGGTTTTTTGGTAACCGAAAATAAAAAGGGTGATACATTCCACCCCTATTTTTTAATTTTTGACAAAAATGAGATATATGTTATGCCTCGGGAGGGATTTGAACCCTCGACATCACGGTCTTCAGCCGTGCACTCTCCCAACTGAGTTACCGAGGCACTATCTTAACTCAGCTCAGATAGTATGTCTTCAATATCAGAATTAATATTCGTCAATGCCTTTTTGAGAGTTTCTATTGCCTCTTTGAATCTATCTGTTACAATGGCTCCTTTAGTTGATGGTTTTATTATGTTCTTCTGCTCGAGTACATGAAGTGAGTATCTGACCATATGTTGAGGATATCCTGTAATCTCAGAGAGTCGTATTATACCTATGGGACCATTATGCGCAACTGCATTGAGCACTTTTACATGACGTTTGAGAATGTCTATCTCAGAATCTATTACTGAAGTAAGATCGTATTTGTTTTTCTTACCGTCAGGCATCTGTGCTCCTCCAGATAAATACCATATTACAATTTTATATTTAAGCTGTTCGAATTTCTGTAAAAGGCATGCAAAAAATATTTCAACCAATGGTTTGAATACTGCGTTCATGCTCAGACTTTATACTCCGGGTAGGATACTGTTTGGTCATAGAACCTTCGAAAGGGCATCAGAAGAATGTGATCTAATTGTGGTATCACCCTCGATTAAAACAAAGATAGTGCAAAGAATAGAGAAAGATGCTGAAATCATCGAGTTTAAAAGGAGTAGTAAAACAGGTGAACCATTGGAGCAAGATGTATATAACCTAAAAGATGTTCTGGAGGAATTAGAATCAAAAAGTGTAGCTGCTGTTGGCGGTGGCTCAGTAATAGATGCCACCAAACTTGCACTTGTTTTGATGTTTAGCAATGGTATTGACCTAAAGACTATGTATGCCAGAGGAGTACCAAATATAAAAAGAAAAATTGATCTCATTGGTGTAGAAACCACTGCTGGCACAGGAACTGGCATATCGGCAGCTGCTGTTGTAATAGATGATGAGAAAGTAAAACATGGACTGGTTGGTGAAGCTCTGATATGTGATAGGGCGATCTATGATCCAAGCTTAGTAATCAGTATGAGTAG
>Ga0190304_1000333_pt1 | contig 22221 bp, 14 predicted proteins | sample 48700712_MG_FD_161670 | JGI IMG/M metagenome (GOLD analysis project Ga0190304, IMG submission 161670) | Hydrothermal vent sediment bacterial communities from Southern Trench, Guaymas Basin, Mexico - 4870-07-1--2_MG | ecosystem: Environmental > Aquatic > Marine > Hydrothermal vents > Sediment ...
TATAATTATATCTTATCTCATCTAGAAGATGTAAGAATGTATAGAGGTGTACTACAACAGTATGGATTTACACCAGAGGAATTAAAAGCACTTAAACTAGCACAAGGATTAGATAGGAGAATATTCGGTAACAGTATACTATATCCTATTGAAGGAATGTTAATGACAGTCGGTGTAGAACATTTAGCATGGGCAAATGTATATTCTGAAGATTTACGCACTCAGTTAGAAGAAGAGGTAGCGTATGTATATAGACATACGGCAAGAGGAGTATACAGATCTGCACTTGAAGATATAAAAGATACCTTACATCTATATGAACTTACAGATGCCATGAGAAAGGCCTCTAAACCGTTCAGAGATTTCTTACAAACCACGGGATCGCAACTTGCAGCATTGGAAGATTTTAAGACTAATAGTAAATTTAAGGATTACGTAAAAGTAACTGAACGAGATATAATATCTCACAATTTCAATATATTTAAAGATTCAGTGTCAAAAATGGTAAGAGAATTAACGCCAAAACATGTTGCGTTATTGGCAGCCTTTGGCGGGTTCACAATATCAATGCTTAGGAAACCAAGACTTGACATGGTAGGAGATGCCGGAGAAAAATATGATTGGAGAGGATGGGGAGGAGATTTAGGTTTTGGGGAATCAATTTTAAATCCTCCGGTTGTACCGTTTAGGAAACAAAAAATACGCCTTTTGCATGCATCTCCGCAATTGCAAGCAAACATGATACAGTACCAGACACAAATGTTAATGCATAAATATTCCCCAGGAATTTTCTCATCCAATGAATATTCAGATATAAGATTAAATAAACAGCAGAAGTATTATAACAGAGTCATGTGGTAAAGTATGACTTCTTATGCTATAATTACATTGATATGATAGTGGTAAAAATAAGACTAAAGGGTCAGGAAAGATATAAAGTAAATCGCGCAATAGATAATATTGTAGCAGCAATAAAACGTATAACAAATATGCCGGTTGACGTTAGAATGTCAACATCTCCTAATATAAAGGCTATAACATCTAGTGTTATGAAGGAGATAAATGAAATTACAGAATCTAGGTAGTCCTAAATTCTTACCAAAGACATTTTTTATGCAGGCGTACAAACATGCCTACAATTTTCGCTTTCCTTTAAGTTCTCCTCATGGCATAGGAGTAACTAGTTATGCTAGTTATGATAGGTATCATCCTTCGCTAAAGATACATAGACCTCATTATGGGATAGACTTGGCGCCGTACAAAAGTTCAAGATCGGCATCAGTTATTGCAGCAGATGACGGTATCTTAACTTTAGGAGCATTCGATAATAACCTAAAAGGATACCAGACTGTTTACTTACGTAGTAAATCTAATCCAGAAATAATATTTCAATACGTCCATATAGAGTTAAATAAACAAATTTTAGATATTCTGAAAAAGAAAGGATCGTATAATGTAGTAAAAGGAGAACCTTTTGCAAAACTAATTACAGATAAACAGAAATTGGCTGCTATTAAAAGTACCGGGGCACATTTACATTTTTCTATTATGATAGATAAGAACCATAAGATAAACAATAATTACATATGGAAAGATCAATATGGTAGAATATTTTTAAAGCCAGAATACATAAACGAAGCAGTAGCTGGTATATTAACTGCTCCGAAACCAGTAGCGAAGGGCGATCTATTATCATATAGAGAACTAAGACTAAATCCAGATAACAAGTATGTTGCAACAGAAATAAACGAAATAAATTATAAACCAGTAACATTTTTAAAACCTACTATCACTCAAGACTATTCTGACGTAGAAGAACTAATGGCATTGCCGTCCGCAGTTGATAACGACAGTGTTATGATAATTGGTGATACTGATATTGTAATAGATCCAAATCTTATACACGTTATGTTCCGTGATTTCAACTATGAGTATCCGACTGTGAATACGTGCGGCAATCCGGTCATGAAAACAGGTAACGGAGAAATAGAGATATCCGTTACTGCAATATTCTCTGATTTAGATGAAGCAAATAATAAGTTAAGACGTATTATAGCACAGTTTATGAAAACTCCATTTACTTTAGTAGAGAATAGAGCGCTTAATAGATTAATACTTGTAGAGGTACTACCAGCTGTTGCAATGCCAGAACGCATATCCTTCTCAGGAGAAGCAAAAATCGTAGAATTGGAAACATCGATAGTAAAGCAAGTAACAGAAAACGTAATAAATGGCGTATACGATGCAAATAAAGGTAAGTCTATATTTTCTAAGATGAAAAGCAGTGAAATTAAGACTTTTATAAAAGATCAAGTCGAGCAGGTAATAGAAAAATCAGAAGAGAAACTGAATAAAGAAGAAAAAGAACTTATATATAGAGAAACGGAAGAAAAACTGCTGCCATTACTTGAGTGGATAAAAACATACAAAGAGATAGAATATAGAGCTGGTATATCATTTGAAGATCAACCGTTATCAGTAGCACTAAATGGTATAACTTTGTCTAATGTAGAAGGTAATCCTGGAGCTATCAAAGCAGAAATAAATATGAAACTATTTAATTACTTTCCGTTCACGGATGTATTCGCATTTTGTAGAACAGAAAGGGATGCAGCGGCGCAGATACTTAACATGCATCGATTTAGGATAGGCAAAACGTACAATCCGTTACCTGTTAATTATACATTATCTCCAGGACTATCTGAACCATACAAAGACTTTTATATGTCTATTATAGATGGTACATCTGACAGAGCTGAACGTTGGTATGATCCGTCGGAAAACAAGTTGAAAGCGTTGACAGAATCTAATTATGATGACTTCTCATTTTTCTATTTCTATACAACTAATCCTGACATAAGATCGTTTTTAGATAGTAGCATTAAGCATCTAGAGATCTTAGACGACGTAATAGATTTTATACGTGATGCGAAAGATGCTGACGGTAAGCCTATATTCTCATCTACGTCATATGGTAAGTTCAGTAAATTGGATATCAAAAATAGTCTTAAAGATGTGTGGAGATATTTTATACGTATGATTAAACTGTATTTTATGGAAGCGGAAAATTATGCTAAACAAATACTATTCCAGTTGCAAGAACTTCCTCCAGATATAGCTAGAGAACTTGACGTATCAGAAAGAAGTGAAATCGAAAAAAAGTGGAAGAATTTCGCAAACGAGGTACTAGTTCATAATATTGTAGATCTTATTACGAATAGTGGTTCATTCGCAGAAATGGCAGATGCTACATTGAATGAAGTACTTGACAGATTAGTAACGCAGTTTAATGATCCTACACGATATCCTAATGCTAATCACAAAAGATTTTTACTATTCCAAATAATAAGAAAAAGTGTGACTCAAATGATACAAAATGATAATGTTGCGTTATATTTGTATTCTAAGTCACACAAGTTTAATCTTAAAAGTAATGATAGAGTAGTTATAACAAATTGGTCTGCCACATTCTCAAATAAGCTAAAACCGATGAAAATACTTAATTACAATATTGTTACATATCAATATCTAGGAAGGAATAACTGGGAAGTTACATTAAATCTTAGAACAAACGACGAAAAAGTAATAAAAGAAATTAGACATATGCATCAACGTATACAATATAGTGCTGTAATTAGGACTAAATTTTTGAAAAAATTAAAGGGCGAAATATTACCAATGTTAATAGATACTACAGGAAGCGGACTGTTTGGATTTCTTGGTATAAAAAATGTAGTGATAAATTATATTGATGTACAATCTGTACCGCAAAACCCAGGATGGTTCAATATTGTAATAAGCTTTACTCAAGCAGACCTCTTTATGAGTAGGTTCGAAAAACTATGGGATATAAGATTAACTACACCTAGATACATAACAAAGATGTATAATGCTATTAATCAATATGTAGATGAAGCTTCAGATGATACGAAATATATAGGTCCTCCATACATAATGACTGGTGCTATGTTCTTCGACAGGATTCTAGAAAAATTTGTAACCTTAAAATCTATAGTAGACAAAAGACTGCCACCGGCAGACAAATTAGTAGAAGGGTTAACACATACTTCTAAAGGGTATTTCGATCTAACACGTGAAGCACTTAAAGATATATTATCGGAGGAGAATTACAATAGGGCATGGGAAGCTAAAAATCTAGCTAGTGAGACGAAAACTCAAGCGGAGAAATTTATGCGTTCCAAGGTTATTCCACTTACACAAGAAGAAATAGAAAAGATAGAAGAGATGATATTGTATAATAAAGGTTATACTGGTAGTACAGTTCCATATCCAGGCATGAAACATTAAGAATATATATGACTGAGAAATCCGTAGTACAAGAACACATAGATAAGATATTAAAAACCTACAATCCATGGAAATTTTACTGGAGAACGTTATTACTAGGAAAGAAATTTCTTACTGACAAAGATTATAAGAGTTGGATGTATTACTCTATGTTACGGCATCAATTAGATGCTAGAATAAAAGAATATATAACGTTTCCTGAGATTTATAGAACAGAAATAAATATATTGCCAGACGTCATTAAAAACACAATATTAGAGATAGAAGAAGACAGGAAAAAGAGATTTAAAGATAGAATAAGAGCAATATGCGGGTATCCATATTTGAATTTGCCAACGTTAGTATCGCAGAACGAAGAACTATATCCAAATTCATATCCATTACCTGCATCAGCAGCTACCACTCCTACTTTCTATCTATATAGGAACTTATCTACTATACGTAGTACATACGAGGAATCGCAAACAGTATTAGATAAGTACATTTTACAAGTTATTGGATATAAATTAGTACTACTGCAAACAATATTCAATAACGTAGATATAGAAATAGCTACAGGAGATGATACTAATACATCATCAGATATTAAGAATATATTCTCACTATGTCCAAAACCTAAATCTGGTGATCAATTTTGTGAACTACGAGGGGTTTTAAAGGAAGTAATAGACGGCGATACAATAGTAGTTGATATATTAAACCCGTCTGCCCCGCAAACAAACACAATAACAGATGAGATGATAGTATATAAAGATGTGCATGTTAGATTTGCAATGATAAATGCGCCAGACTATCCAGAACAATTAAAAGAGGAATACAGAAAGAAATTAGAAGATCTTTTATCTGACACTAAAGTAGTTAGACTATTAGTGTCATACATGAATCCTATAGGGCACTATGGTAGATTAATTGCATTCGTATTTGCTGGAGATACTAATATTAATGTCGAAATGGTCAAACATGATGTAGGAAAAGATGGTAACCATCATCTGAGAATAATACCGGATTTTTCTGATCAAACTACATTCTACGGATTACAGCTCCTAGAAGTAGCAAAAGAAGTATACAAAGATCGTTACTTGTCAGTATTTCAGATCTCGTCAAGCAAGTACGAGGACCTGTATAGGGACTTCAAAGAAACATTACACGTAGTAAAGAAACGGTACATAGAAGGCAAAGGAGATGCAAAAAAGAACAGTGATGAAAGATTATCACTAATATACAGCGACGAAATGGGATATGTGCTAGAGACTACAGACAATATAATAGACAGTTTGTTTAACGAACGCGGAGAGATAGATCTAAAAGCATTTGACAAACTATTTGGTACTTGGCAAGTAAGAGAACTAATAGAACGTAATTTATTAATTGTAGAAGCAGTATATTCGTATATGAAATTAGCAGCAAGGTTGGAAGTAAAAGAACTTTATTTATCATTACTTAGAGATGGTAACGAAGACGTAATCAAAGTAATAGGCGGCATATTAGGAACTGACGTAGCTCCAGTAGAAGACAACATAAAAGATTATATAGCTGACAATGTAGCAGAGTTAGAAGTACAGATAGAACAAATCAAATCGTGGTTAGAATACATAAAAAATTTGCTAATTACAGTTGCTAATGGAGGAGATACAATAGGTGCTATAACAGAATCGATGGGACAATGGTTTGGTCAAGTAACTGTAAAAGGCGTAGAGATGCAGAAAGAGATACTTGATGATTTAGAAGAAAGCATTAAATATGAATCATACGGGATGGATCGTAGTTTTCCTACATATAAACTATTTTTTGTAGAAGAAGATAGTACCAAATTGTTAAACTTTAACGACTTCTACTCTTATAACGCTGTTAAAAGCATAAAAATAACGAGAAGTAGAAAGTCAGCATCTACTACTGCTATGTTACAAATCTCAAATCTTAGCAATGTATTGTCACCAGAAGCAGATCCGGTTGGTGAAAAAATAGGATTCGATCTTCGTGGAGAACTTTCTCCAGATACTGGATTTACATCATTATTGGATACGACTATGGAACAGTACGTATCCGACTTTATACTAAAACCTGGTACAGAGATAGTAATAAAATTAGGATATTCTAACAATCCGAACGACCTTACAACTGTGTTCGTAGGTAAAGTGGTTAGTGTAAATATAGGCGAAAGTATAGAGGTAGTTGCACAAGACTATGGAGCAATATTAGGAGAAAAATTGGGCGAACATGAACCAATAAAATTTAGTATGTGGGAAGATTATAAATCTCACGGAGATGTAATAGGCTATGTATTAAGGAATATAAATATACACTCAAAACTTGGGGCATTTAGTATATTTGATGATGTTAATAGAGAGTTTGCAGATTCGCATTTTTCAAGAAGAGTTATAAGTAGATTTTTAGAGAATAGAGCGTTGCCAATATCTTTAAACATAAACGATGCTCTTACTGACAATGTATATCTTGACATGGGAGGGAAAATATACGCTGCAGTTACTCAAAATGAGACGTTTTCATGGATAATAGAAGATCAAAGCGCTTTCGAAGTAATTAAAGAAATTCTATTATGGCATCCCGATTATATAGTTAAAGTACTACCATATAATGACAATCTATATGGAGAAACTAGGCAAACAATATACGTCGGACCAAAAGATGGCTATTATAAAAGCAGTGATTTAATGAATCTTTTCGAAGAAACCTTCATGAAGCATTTAGTTAATAAGATTAAGTCTGAAGGAGAAAAATTTGTAGAAGCATATAAGAAAGACATACACACAGTAAAAAAGGCCATTAGTTATGAAAAGGAAAGTGCTAGATATTTATATCCATTAGCAACGGCTACGGCTCTCGGTGAAACAGCTATGTTAGCGCAACTTGTAGCTACTGGCACAATAACTGCCGGAGCCATAGCACTTACCGGACTTACGCTTGGGCTAGCAGCTATAGTAGCCGGAATAGGATATGGAGCATATGTAATACATAGTAAATATGCAAAAAGGATACTAAATCAGGAAGCTACAAATAGTAATTACGATAAGACATTTTTAAATTCAATGATAGCGTATCTTACATATGATAAAAATATCCCGTTAGCAAGAAGTCCATCCATAATGCGCTCTCTGGGATGGTCTGCAAGTAGGTTATGGGGAATATCTAGACTAATGGATGAAACAAACGAAAAACTAGGGGTTACACATTTGACTTCACAAATGATTTTGAATCTTCTAAAAGAAAGAGTAAATAGAGGAGAACCGCTGTCTTTTATAGGTAGTATGTTCAAACAGATATACGGTTCTCTGTTATATGACAATTATAAGAAGGCAACCAAATCACATTTCTATGACTCAAGGCATCATATAATATCAAATAATATAAAGGCTGGATTTTATGAAGATTTTGCGAACAAAGTTACTATGTTCTATCCGTCAAATAATCCTGCTACCGTAGATGAAGTAAAGGGCAGATTAGCTCCAATGCGATTTCTCTCTAATTGGATAAAGTATATCTCAAAGTTGGATAGTATGACATTAGTTGTAGATGACGACATCTTACAAGAAGATATCAAGGAAGTAGTAGTGTATGAGAAAAACATAGATGCTGCGCTTACTGATTATGGTACACTAATGACAAAAATAACAGGGTATCTTAAAAAATATGAACGAGAATTGGAGAAGATAAACGCAACATCAACAAGTGAACCTGATTCCAAATTAATAGAAAAAAGGAAAGAGACAATTCATAAAAAGTATGCAAATGCTCTGAAGAAAATCTCCGACAGATATGGCATACCTGTACAAATACGTATAATCGCATCGATATTAGCAGAAAAGTTACGTGATATGTATAATGGACAATTAATAGTTCTCGGCGATCCTACCGTAGACATATATGATACAGTATATATATATGATGAATATAACAATATGCACGGAGTGTTTGAAGTAAAAGAGGTTACGCATGTTTATGACGAAAACGAAGGATTTTATACTGTTATAGTTCCTGACCTAAAAGTTTGGATAAGAGATAGAAAAGCGCCATATTACGAGCCAATAATAGGTCATCTTCATACGTTATTACAAGGAATAAGGAATACATCTGTAATAGGTGGGGGATTAGCTGGAACTATTGTTGGACTTAGAACTGGAGGTGGTCTGGGAGGATTAATAGGTGCAGTTGCTGGTATTATAGGTGGGTATGCAGGATATAGAAAGTTCGGCGAACAATATTGGAGAAAGGTAGCAGCATTTGCTTACGGAAGAAATATAGTGGAATTTAGCGGATTATGGTATGGCGACAAACCGTTTACTGCTGGGTTAAGAGGAATGAGACAGAATACGATATTTAATCATATTGTTAATAGAGTACTGCCAATTCCGTGGTTTACAAGCCCAATTTTTGGTATACTTAGATAATATGAAAGTAGAATTTGTAACTTTTGTTAGATGGCTAAATAAAGAAGATAATATAATTATCGTAAACAATGGTAAATTCGATATGAAATTACCGTTGTTGCAGCATAATATTATAGTAAAAAACCCAGAGGATTATTTCCTAATTGCTATATATGATGAACTAACAACATCTGATGAGTTTACTATAGGAGTTGTAATCCCGTTTTCAGTAGAGAATTTCGAGCAATATAAGAAATCATCAGGAGGCGTGATAACTTCCGACAAATCCAACATAGAAGAAGAACCAATAACAGTTATAAGAGGCGGGGATGCGAAGATAATCATAGGAAGGGACGGGATAAGAATAGATACCAATGGTTCGTCTGGGCTTACAATAACAAACGACCGTGCGATAGTAAATGGTCCAATGAATAGAGACAATTACACAGAGAAATATAGTATAATAGAGAAGAACCCTACTACAATATTTCCTATTCCTGACTTCCCAACTGCTGTCGTAACAATGACGTCCATTCTAGATATAAATGGTATTATGGATCTAGTAAAAGAAATTGTTCCTATCGCAGTTGAGCTTGTTATGTTAATGGCACCCAGAGGAGGTGAAAAGTAATGGATATACTTATCGATGAAAATGGATCAACATATACTTCATCTGAAGGAGATATACTAGCAGTAACAGATCTAGGGAGATTCTTAGCTCAGTATGTATTAATGCAGATGCGAACACTACCTGGAGAACTATTAGAGCATCCAGACTTTGGAGTAGGAATTGAGTTATTTGTCGGGAAGAAGAATAGTAGAAAACTAGGCATGACAATAAAGAAATTAATAGAAGAGAAATTGAATAGATATGCAATAGTTCCATTTACTGTACGAGTAACTCCATTATCGTTAACTGAACTATTGATAGTAGTTTTCGGAGTGGTGGCAAATAACGTAGAGGAAATTTCTAGATTTACGCTAAACATAACTGCTACAGATGTAACATTTACAGTATTGAAGAGGCGTCCACCAGACAAACACGAAACAGAAACATTTGGATATCATAGATTGAATAAGAATCCGTACATAGACATTGAGTAAGTTGCAATATACAACCACAGATGATATAATAAAAACAGAATAGAGATATGAGAAACATTAACACTATATTAGCAGAGATAATAAATAGATTAATAGATAACACTGATCTATCGGCAGCTAAGACTCCAGGGTCAGTAGTTAGAACATTATCAGAAGCAATAGCTACATACTTCTCTAATATATATGAATATATAACGTTTATATCTGACAGCGCATATATAGATACTGCCGAAGGTCATTATCTAGACCTTATCGGTGCAATGTTTAATTTATCCAGAAATAATGCTACTTATCCATACGATTACACAAAATCGAATGTATACTTATACATAGACCCAGTATTTAATTATACAGCTGCCGATTTAGTAGCCAAAATACCTGATGGTATAACTTCAAATAACATAGGAGAAGATTGGTTTACGATCAAACGTGGAACACGCTTATACAATCGTGACAGGTCTAAAGTATACTCTATAACAGAAGACGTTACTTTTGAAGGAAGTGATACTAAGAAATTCGTAAATGTTATAGCCCTTAGAGAGGGATCGCAATATAATATTGGAGCAAACGAACTAGTCGCTCACGGCATAAAGGAAACACAAGAAGAACTGTTTTCGATAGCAGACTATATACTTGTTTCTAATAAGTATCCTATTACAAATGGCGGTGACGTAGAAGACGATGTACATTTCAGATATAGAATAAAGAACGCCATAGCGTCGCTAAAATCTGCTGGCGAGATGCATATAAGAATGGCAGCATTATCAGTTCCTGGAGTAGCAGATGTCATTATTAAGAGACATGCAAACGGAATAGGAACTGTAAATGTTTTAGTAATAGGTACTACGCCATTAGTTTCAGATGGCGTATTACATGCCGTAGCGGAAGCATGCAATAGGGTAGCAGCCGCAGGGAATAAAGTAACTGTAACTGCTCCAATATATAGAACAATACATTTATGTGTCGATTTGGTATATGAAAATAATGCAGTAGATCAGACAAGTATTAGGAACACAGTAAAAACGAAGATAGTAGACTATATAAATAATACTCAGATAGAAGGTGAAATAATATTCAATAGATTGTTAGATCTTGCAATAAATACACCTGGCGTAAAAGATGCACATATCTCATGTTTCTCCTCAGGCTATTATATAAGGAGTACAGGAGAAGAAATATTTATAGAACCTTTAGCAATGACTAATCAACGTGCAGGGAGGAACGAGAAGTTTTATACGAACTATGACTTCATAAAAGTCTGTTAAAATGAACTATCCCTACAAAGAAAGACCAGCACATAGTCCAAAACACTTCATATTCGAGTATTTTCCACAATGGATGGAATTCACTAGAAATGAAGATGATCCACTTCATAAATTTATAGATTTAGCTTTACATCATGATGCAGAGCTAGCAGTTGAATATCTAGATAAGATAAACAAAAATACATTTATCGAAACCGTAGATATATCTGAACCATGGAGAGTTACGGAATATCAGTTAAAAACAGACGGAGAATATGTACACGATGAGGTACTTAGCGGTATAATAGATGACACTACGGTAGAGATTTACAGGTGTAAAACTCCAGAAGAATTTCTATCTAAAGTACCAACAAGAGTAATTGGTAGTAGTATTCCAAGCGGATTTCCCAGCATTAACATAATACCTCCTAGTGGAGCTACTGATATATTATATGCGGTAGAAGGAAGTTTCCGTAAGGAATATATATTCTTCCTAGTATCCGGCATGTACTTATATAAATATACGTTAGACAGACAACGTACAGGTGATACAACATATACACTATCCATAACTGACTTATCAACATCAGATCTATCCACTAGAACAATAGTAGAAAAATTACCATTAAGTGGATTACAGTTGGAATTATCATACGAGCCAATTTCAGGTTTAGTATTATATGATTACAAATTCCTAGATCTTAATAATAATCCTATAGAAATCCCTTCAGACGAATATACAGTTAGTGGTACTACAATACATCTCAATCCTCCTCCACGACCGTCATATGTACCAAACTACTACACATCGTCAACTATAAGCGGTCAACCTGACATTGGATGGAACGGAGCCTACATGGCCTCCTACGATTATCGTGTATTTGAAAGTGGTATATCATTGTCGTTTAGAGATAAACTACATGAGTTCCATAGTCTAACTGAAAATGAATTACCTGTCTTATCGATAAAAGATTCTACTCAGTCTGACATAACAGTTAATTACGACTATGCCGAAACCAGCTATGATACAGATGATACTACAAGGAAAATAATGTTAAGAGTTGATCAAGATGAGTTACGGCCAGGAACTGTAGTAGACATACACGGAGAAACATTTATAATATATACTAAAACCTATTCTACTCAAGTAACGTCAGGAGTTATAGACATTCCTGCTCTTTCTGGCATAATAAATGACGAAGGTATAACATATGATAATATAGTATTAAAACAGAATAATATATCAATAAATAATATTATAGATATAGAATCGTGTGCAACTATAACAGATAATGGAGATACATCATATACTATATCAGTGGACGTTACTTCTGAAAACACAAGTTTTAACGCTATAATAGTAGCAAGGAAGATCTCATTCGATATCACAACAACTACGTACGCATCATATTCCATAAGCGGCATATTTGCTAAAGATGACTTCAAAGTAGAAGATAATACACTGATTCCTTATACTATGATAACAATATGTCGAGACGATGTTTCCGATCCTCTATACAGTATATTTGATACTCTATGGAGAGACAAAAAGAATCATAAAGAAATATATAGTGTAACTACTCCAGTACAATGGGATTCTATAGAATTCGATTCTTATTACGGAAAATATTGGCACCTAGATACAAATTCAAATGTATTATACTTGAAAGCAATAGATGGCACAGTGGAGAAAATAGTATATATAGATACGCCAACTGATACTGTTAGGTACGATATGTCAGACTTTGGTTATGAATATGAAATACCTCTGACTTCTTTAGAAAGGTACGATGATACAACAATAATATATGATATACTATCTTATGGCGATTTCCTATATATGCTATATTATGTTAGCGGTGTATTATATATTAATCAACTTAACAAATTCAATATAGAAACGGAGATAGGGCATACTGATTTCTCGTATACTATATATGAAGAGTCGGTAACGAATGCACCTACGGTTGCCAAAATGACTATAATACCTGAAGATACTATATTATTAATGATAGATGGAGAAGTAAAGCCATTATTTATGAGATATGACTATTTTGCAGTAGATGATGTAGCGAATAAAATAATAACGAGAGAACACTATGATAGTATTTGGTCTGACAATCTTACGTCAGCGCATATAGATAATATGACGCAAATAAATAGATTTACGTCATTAGATAGGCTAGCTTTGCCATTAAGTCTAGAGAGACTAGAATTAGAACCGTTAGTAATGTTCTACGAGAGGACGGATCAGTTCAAATATGAATGGAATATTAATCAATATGGAACTAATAATACGCTACAAGGTATAATAAATGATATAGCAATACAAGAAGATGTGCAGCACTATAATTCCATAGACAGACATATATATTATCTTAGTAATATTCCAATATCAAAACCATTAGAGGATTCGTCTGATACTACAGATATAAGACTATTTTACAAAGAACCTAATTCCGATACATGGATAGAAAGATTAGATAGAATTCAGGAATATTATAATACTCCTGAATTATGGAAGGATCTCGGTCTCCCTTCATACTATGACATAAATGGAAATAGTACTGCATTGTCCGGATGGTTAGTATGGAGAAATAAAGACGGCACATATTCAAATATCTTAGAAATAATAGATTTGCCTCCAAACGGATCACAGCTTAAAGTAGTATATTGGATAAAAGTTGCAATTGGGAATGAAATAGTATATCATAAGTATGAGGATGTTATAGATTCAGATTTGGAAAATAATAAACGATTAACAGTATATAAGAAAACAGATCCTACTGATTTTCGAGTTATTCCTTTATCAGATAATGAATTTTACCTTGCAAATGTAAATAACGGAGAAATCACAGACTTAATGAGACGCATAATAGAGAAACAAGAAACAGAAACGAGCATGTTGTATAAATATGTAACATGGGATAATTCAATGTGGATTGACGAAGATGTAAGATTATATACAATTATAAAATTGGAGGACGATACGTGATTTCTGGAGTTATTAATACAGTAGAAAATAAATATAGTCCTGTAACTGCTTATGCAAATACTAAAATTATCGATCATGATGAAGATACAGGAATGGACGATTTTGTATCTACTACAATTACGTTTAGTTATCCTATAGTTAGTGATACGGTATTCGTTGTCACAAACATAGAGGTAGATCCTACATATATCATTTGCGAATATACAGATTTGAGAGATAATATACGTTGGATGACACTAGATTCATACACAGACACAGATAACAAAAGGTACTTTGTATTTGTGCCATCTAGTGGTGCAAATATGATTATGCAAAAAGTAAAAATATATTTAGACATTGCGCCATTTCCAAACCTATGTAAACTATACGAAGTAGACATAGCTCCGTACAATAAAAATGAAATATCGTTATCATTACAACATACATCACTAGACCTTTATAAAGGAGTAGATACGGAAATTACTTTAACAGTAACAGCTAACTCGTACGTACATGACATAAGAATATACTATGTAAATAATGGCAATTTCGATAATAAAATACAGTTTTCATTAGATAGAGAGGAATGGACTACAAACTATATAGATATAGATGAAATTCATAATGGACAAAGTAAAACCATCTACGTTAAGATTACTCCGCCTGTTACGTTAGACAATCTGTGGACAGAAGATATTACATTTAGAGCAGCTTATAGATATACAACGTCATAAAGGAGGTTTTTATGGCTGATATTTTTCCAGTCGATACAAGTGGAATAGATATGGTAAATCAGGTTTTTAATTATTATATGCCTGACGCAAGCATAACTGGAGATGTTAAGGTATTGGATCAAGATTATGATACCGTTTTATATTTAGAAAACCCAGAGCATAATTATTTAGAAGTATTGTTAGGCCAAACCGTATATATAAACGATATAATAATAGACGTTACCAATTACCATCCTGATGCTTCTGCTTATATAGACATTTCTAGCGATTACGGTACAACATGGAGCTCTATTCCAAGTACATCAATCTATGTATCTACTAGTTTAATAAGAGCGACTATAAATGACACTATTACTAACGTGAAATTCACAATTGATGAAAACTTAACTCACAAAATAGCAATAAAAAGAATAGCAGCATATGCTCCAGAAGATGCAACTCATCCAACGGAAGGACAAAAATTTGTTATCAGACAAGGAGGCGTGCCAATACATACACATGACTTTGGAAACGTATCTATAGAGTCAGGAGTTTATGAGACCTTCGAAGTTTATAATACTGGAAGTACAATACTTAGTGGTATTCGTGTATACGAAGTAAAAGATGACAATAATGATAGCAATGTCTATTACAAATTTTCTTTAGACAGCAGCACATGGTACGATCATTCGATAACAATAGATGAACCGTTGTATCCGTCTTCTGGAATAACATTTTATGCAATGGTATATGCGCCTTCGGATGCAAGTTTTGGAAACAACACTATATACTTTAGAGTATTAGCATACGATACAGGGACTGAACCGTAACAAAGCTATCATATAATGGCTAGCGGAATTTTAGCGTATCAATTAAGTGGTTTATATAACGTAGCTGAAGACATTACGTTATTTGATAACGTTTCACTATCAGTTACAATTTACGAAGGAAGGATTGTATATGCTAGCCAGATTGCTGGTAAATCGTTCATTTACGTTCCAACTATCTACGGATCACAGGTTGCTGGCACTTACAGTGTCATAGACAATCCTATATACTGTATACAAATCTCTGGTTTGTATAGCGTTGAATATGGACTATTACCAGTATATTCATATCAAGTAAGTGGTTTATATACAGTATTAAGTGGCATAGCCATAAAACATATTGAAATGACAACGTGTCCTAGTGGCGTTATTGCAACAATTGAAACATACGGTCAACCGTTATCAGGTGTAACAGTCGCGTATGAAGGTGCTGAAAAGAAAAGGTATAAGCTTTCTACAATGGATACAACAATTGATCTATTTATACCTAAAGAAATTTTAGGTACTACTGGACTGCTTAAAATAGACACAGATTTCGATGAGATAGAAGATTTTATAATACAATTTAACTATCAGGAGCCATATTATGAGACCTAGAAACATAGACGCAATACCGTTTGAAGAAAACAATCGTAGGATTAAAAGATACATCGTAAAACAAAAATCAAATGGAGTAATTAGAGATAATGATCTAGAAATTGTGGACTATAAAATAACTTCAGGAGTATTTACATTAACAGTTAAACCTGGGTTCTTTGCACTTGATAATATTATATATTATTTATATGCATCTTATGGTATGATTTCCGGAGTCCCTTCTGGAGTACATGCGTTTACAATAATGTCAAATGATTATAGACCTGCAGGAGGATTTGATATATCAGCACCAATTAGTGTATTTTCTTCTGGAATGTATGATAATCAAAATATTTCAGCATACCCAGTTTTCACTACAACTACAACCGACATTAGGAGATTAGTTTATAATTTATCAGGAATTAAATATCATGTTATTTCTGGCGTATATGACGAAGTATATAAAACATATTCATATGTTCCATATGATGTGTATACCTATTTTAACACATCAAGAGATTATATAATACAAGTAAGTGGAATTGACGTTTTTGCAACGTATCTTACGTGTTATATTCCATCGGGCACTGTAGATCTTGTATATGGCATAACGAGTTCTACTAATACTGTAGATATACCATTTTATGTATATTCACCTTTAGAATTGCACAAAAAATATTTATCAATTGCTCCAGTAAGAAATGAAAATAAGAATAAGTTATTGTTTGTCAGAAAAGAATACGATTCTGGTGTGTTCTCAGTATACTTTATTATAGAAGATATTTATGGAGAACTTGTAACCGATACGAATCTTTCATCTGATCTTACAGTTAGCGTCCAAACTGACTTAGGTACTATAATTCCTACATACTCAATTGTAGCGCTTGACAATTCGTATATATATAGACTGGACCTGACAATGTCTAATGACTATAGGAAGCTGATACTTGAATACACTCCTACTGAAGGGTATACATTATACTATACGATGGAGTTGCTATGCTAAGAACGAAAGTATCTAGATTCTCTGATTTCATGAACATAGGATATACAAATATCGAGGATATTGACATATACAATATAACGAACGCTATACCAGAAAACGCAGTAGAAGAAATGACGATAAATTCAATAGAAATAGCTAGTTATAATATAAATATTATCACAACAGGAAGTATTGATATTGATATCCCGGAAAATCCTTATCCTACAACAATTACTGTTTCATATAGTAGTACCGGGCACTCTAATCACTTCTTAAAAGCAACCGTAGACTATCATAACGGAAATCCTCCTGTTACATTCACCGATATGGTACTAGACAATATAAGTAGCCCTACAGACGATGTAATACCTATAGGTACTGAAAGGCTAATCGTGATACCTGGGAAAATGTCAGGTATCTGTACTATATCATTCGAAGGCATAAACAACTCACCGCCTACTAACAAGTCACTGACAATAACTGTATACTCAGTACCTTACGGTACCATATTTTCAGATGATAACGGATACTTCTTTTATTATTTATCTTCTAAAGAAATAGATATAGAAGATAGTTTAGTTGCTGTAGAGTTAGAGAACCGTAAAGTTATAGATCCTGCAAAATATTATAGCACAATTTTAGATAACAATAGAGTTCTATTAAAATTTACATACGATTTTTACAAGACATATAAAGATAGATTATTAAAGTTAAGATATAACGCAAAAACAATAAATGATATCACAACATACAATTATGAAGAATATATTGCATTCTATCCAATCTGGAAAGTAGGCTTTCCTCAATATATGAACCATAAGAATTTAATTAAGCAAGATATATCCATACCAAAGTATATAAAGTTTCCAGATATTAAATTATTTGTACGCGGAAACAAGCTATATGATAAACATTTTGTTTGTGTAACTAGGGGGTATAATAGTACATTGCAAATAGACACAACGAGGTGTTTCGACGATAATGTATTACGTATATACAGAAATCATACACTCTATTATGATTACGGATACAAGAAGATAAACAGAGAAAAACCAAGAATAAAATATAATGTCCTAGAAACTGATTTTCCAATCTTCAGTAAACGTAACCAAATATGGGACTTTTACAACATAGATGTTGTAAAACCAGACGGATATGATTTAGTTAAAGAATTATCATTGGGAATTAATATTTATAGTAACGGAACATTAGTACCAAATGAAGAAATATTAAATAGAATCAATTATAATTATGTAGAACTTAAATATCAGCTATTATATTCATATTCAGAAGTGACATACATAACAACGAATGAATATACTGAACTTAATACAAATATTAACCCATTGTATGATGGAACGTTACATGGAAAAACATATTTAGCTTATATTGAAGATGATACTATAACACTAACAGAAGATACAGATACAATATTGTCTGGAATTCTAGGAGCAGTATATATATTGTCTCATGATGAAATAGACATCTCAGTAACAGACGTTAGAAAACGTGGTGGTGGAATAAGAGACGATACAGATATAAACCCAGATGATTATCCTAACTATACAGATATTGGTAGTTGGGATAATTTGGCACATCAAAGAAATTATGTTGTAGTAAGTGGCATTAGCGGTATAATATCTTATGACGACTTCATAGACAGATACTATGGAGGAACTCAATGAAACTATATACGAATAGTTTAAATTTTCTCGACAACGCCATATTAGAGAAATTAAACGAAGTAATGAAATATATAAGTGAAATAAATATACCCAGAGATACTAGTATGACAAATATTTACTTGCCATCTCATATGTTCATTTCTTCTGTAGAATACAAATACACAATGGATGCAATACAACAAGTACTTGACCATTTATATGCGCAATCAGATATTATACTGAGTAGAGTTGATACAGTTTCAGAAGAGATACTCAATTTTATCAAAAGAACACAAGATTTTATTAGAGATTATAATAAATCTCTAAACATTATTTCCTCATATGTAAATTCTACTACGACTTATCACATCATTAAGTTTATAGATAACACGAATATAAAAAGCGGAGTTAATGTACGTATAACAGAAAGCGGTACAATGTTAGACTATGTCAAAACGCGTCTGACGAATATTAAATTCTATTACGATCATACTGTTAAAGATGTCTGTGAAGTTATAGATAGGAAATATGGTTATGATTTTATATGTTCCAAAAAGATGAACTCAATAGAAGTTACGTTTGATATAATAAATAATGTAGGTATTAATATTAACTATATTAAAGCTTTAAATCTAAAACCGTTACCTATTAATATCATCTTATATGACAATAACGGAGAGGTAGCAAATAAAGAAGCATTAGAATATAAATATGAGAAGTACAACTTTTTTGATAATATTTCTCGTAGAAAAATGGACGGTAAGTTACTACAACATAATTGTATAACAATATATGACAAATCAGATAAAAACCAGTTTTTATACCCTAAGTACCTATATTCTGTATCATTAGATGATATAGATTTTTCTCAATTACTCTATAGAAAGGATGGTTCATTGATTACAACAGAATTTGCACATAAAGATTACATAAGTAGCATAAACGTAAAAATGATTGCAGATTTACCTGACAACACTAATATTGAACTAGTAGTAAAATATTTTAATGAAATAAATAACACATACGTTACATCTGAAACTGTCCAAAATCAAGTAGATACTTCGGTTAACATAGATTTAATGAACCAAAGAGTAACGTATACAATTACACAAGACAACGTAACTGACTATACATTAGATGGTAAAAAATTAGTGTTCCCTTATCCAATTTATGATAATTTAGAAGTCTTATATGATCAGGATATATTACCTATACAGAGTTACAAAGTAGCTGGGAATATGTTGTATCTAGAGTTTGAAAACTCTACTTATAACTTATTCAACTATTCCGATTATACATTGACTGTTAGTTTCGATACAAAACCTTACAAGAAATTTTACTTTGAAATCTCACTATCTACGGATGATATATTTGTAACTCCAATTCTGAAATCAATAGACATAGAGGTTATTCCATGTATATTTATCGGCAGACGTGATAATTCTTTAGCAGGAGGTACACGAAAATTATGGAAAGCTACGTAAGTTTTTATCTGTCAAAATATTACGATGAAATAAACGAATTATTTAAACGTGAAGGAATAGATATTACAAAATTCTTAATCCATAAGAATGAAGTTCCTCGTTTTTCTAAATACGTACGAATTTTCGAATTCGTTTCAGAAAACGTTACCGACACATCTAATAAGCTTAACGAGTATGTAGCAAGATTTAATAACGTAATAAATTCTATGCTTAGTTATATGAATACTTTGAATAACGTAATGGAAATAATAGGTCTAAATGTAATGGCATATAATATACAAGAAGCTTATTATAGACCAATGACGGATGTACAAGAAATTACGATAGACTTAAATAATGGAGCGTTTAACAATACTGTATGTAATAACGGAATAGTAACCCTTACTGGAACAACAGAAACAACAACCGTTACAATATCAGATATATCCTTAAGTAGCGGCACTGATTTGTCAGATAAAATATGGATACTAAATAAAATTTACAATAGAGGGGAAACTCTAGAAAATATTTCTGACGAAAATTTTGATTCATATGTTACATTACAGTCTACTGTAAATTCTAATGATGAAAATGTTCCGCCATATAAGGATTCAGTTATACAAACTATCATAAATGATATAAACATAGGATACAAGTTAAACACAGAGTATTATACCGTTTCTTATGATCTTTTCGGATTCGAAAATTTTGCCGAGATAGGAGATGAGATAACTTACACCATGATATTGACATTTGAACAACAGATAACAGCTAACAAAATTGTAATATATACAGATACTAGCCATGGAGAAAAGTTCAACGGAAAACATTGCATAATATACTCTGGAAATCAAGCAATAGATAATAGAGTCATCGACGTGATATCAAATGAACTGTTTGGTATACTAGAAATAGATTTAGAAGAAAATAAAACTTTTGACAAACTCGAAATACAAGGATTAGAACTCACAGAGACTGATTTTATGAACATTAAAAGACACTACGTAAAAGCAGATGTATATGCTGGACACTTTGGAAATGAGATGATAATAACGAAAATAGATATTAGTGATATACGGAGGAGCTAATGCAGCAATATGTTATCGTGAACAGTAAACGAAATATTATTTACACACTAGAACAAAATATTGATTCTGGAGAAACACCAAAAATTGTAAGTGTTATATGGGATAACTATAACAAAATATACACCACAAATACCTTTTATGGATGGGGAAATCCGGAATATCCAGAAACAGGCGGATTGTACTATGCTTTGTCTTATTATCCTGCCATAACAATATACAATCTACTTAAAACTAACAATGTATACAACTCTGTATTAAATGTATCTCCTAATGAGTTTAATCCGGCAGAAACTTGCAAAAAAATAAACTTACCTTTTATGACATTTGGATACATTTATAATACAAACACTCCATATGACGATACATATGTACAACCTGTTTATTACATGAAACACAACATTTCAGATTTCGTTTATATTGATGATTATGACGAAGAAATAGACGATTACTACCATTTAGCTGTTTCATCTTATATTACAGACGAAAACGACGAAATAAGACAAAGCATACTAAGAGTTATAGAAGCAACAGAATATCCCGATTGTTGTTTACAAGAAGTGTTAGGAGGTTATCTTTCTTTAGAGAGACAATTCTACTACGAGTTTCTAGGTATCGAAGAGGAAAATACATCGACTAACAGAATTATAAATATACTATCATTATTAAAAGAACTACTATATAGAGTCCATATATATAGCGATCAAAACCTAAGTAGCTACGAAAGAACATTATACGGAATACCTTATATGGAGATAGAAGGTAGTAATACAAACAATACACGTTTAAAGATAGCTATTCCTGTATTATTTAACAATAATATTTCTAATATATCAAACAAATATATCCGCATAGAAACTCCGAAATTCATCGATTACTACCTCAATATGGTA
>Ga0190304_1000334_pt1 | contig 22204 bp, 21 predicted proteins | sample 48700712_MG_FD_161670 | JGI IMG/M metagenome (GOLD analysis project Ga0190304, IMG submission 161670) | Hydrothermal vent sediment bacterial communities from Southern Trench, Guaymas Basin, Mexico - 4870-07-1--2_MG | ecosystem: Environmental > Aquatic > Marine > Hydrothermal vents > Sediment ...
ATCTCCGGGGCCAAGGGGAGCATGTCCTCGGTCCTGAGCCTGGTGGCGATGGAGGACTGATGTCCGTCCCGAAAGGTAGTATCGGTGATGCGCAATGGGTTCGAAGGCATTTCCCCCTCCAGCTTTGATGTCCGAAAAATCGGGCAAATGATATCGGTTGCCCTGCTCCCTGTCAAGGCCCCGAGTTGCCTCATTTGAAATCTACTTAAAAGGGGTATCGTTTCATCAAATCAAAATCTACACGAAATCGGTTATCCTCCTCCCCAGAATCCATCCCCGGGGAGGAGCATCATGGAGTTTGATCTCATGCTCCTATGCCTCATGGCTGCTGAGGAACACGGGCAGAAGGGTGAGGCTCTTCTCAGGCCCAGGGGACATCACAGACCCACCTATGGCCCTCAAGCCCTCAAGCCCCTGAGGAAGATCTGGGCCATCATGGATTTCCCCTGTGGGAGACGTCTTAAGGCCATCCTGCCCAAGATCATCCCGAAGCTTGAGGCCTTCGGGGAGACGGAGCTTGAGCCGGAAACCAGGAAATTGCTCATGAGGATCTCTGGTGTTGACGGACGTTAAGACCCAGTGGACTGAGGTGATCCCTGTGAGGAACAGGGCCCAGGAATGACAACTGTCATGTGGAGCAGAAGAGGAGGTCTGTGGTGAGGAGTATGCGGGTATTTTCGGCATGAGGGGGAGGAGGCGCTTCGAGTAGATTTTGTAATGAGGCATCAGGGGGGTAATTTGAGGCCCAAGTTGACAAAGGGGGTGGGAGGGAATAACATCAAAGGAGCATGAGGAAATTATTGCCCTTTCTCTTCCTCGCCTCTCTTCTCTTGCTGCCGCCTTCCCTTTTTTCGGCTCCTCGGGGGGAGGTCTTTCTCATCAACGTGGAAGGGATCATCAATCCTGCGATGGCCAACTACATCGTGAAGGGGGTGGATCGGGCGGAGAGAGAGGGAGGATGTTGTCTGGTTATCCAGCTCGATACCCCCGGGGGCCTCATGGACTCGATGAGGACTATCGTGAAGAGGATCCTTTCGGCCCGCATCCCCGTGATCGTCTATGTGGCCCCCAGTGGGTCCCGGGCCGGCTCAGCGGGGGTCTTCATCACCCTGGCCGCCCACATCGCCGCCATGGCCCCAGGTACCAACATCGGCGCCGCCCATCCCGTCCAGATGGGAGAGAAGAAGCTCAGCAAGGAGATGGAGAAGAAGATAGTGAACGATGCGGTGGCCTATATCAAGACGATAGCGAAGCAACGGGGGCGGAATGCTCGATGGGCCGAGCAGGCCGTAAGAAAGAGCGCTTCCATCACCGCCAAGGAGGCCCTGCGGCTGAAGGTGATAGACCTGGTGGCCAGTTCCCTCGAAGAACTCCTGGAGAAGGTAGATGGCCGGGTGGTGAGGCTCGGAGGGGGGGAGAAGGTCGTCCTCAAGACCAAGGGACGAGAGGTGAAGGAGATAAAGATGTCCTTCCGGGACCGGTTCCTGCACACCATCTCCAACCCCAACATCGCCTACATCCTCCTTATGCTCGGGATCTACGGGATATTCTTCGAGCTCTCCAACCCCGGAGCGATCCTCCCCGGGGTAATAGGAGGGATATGTCTCATCCTCGCCTTCTTCGCCTTTCAGATGCTCCCCATAAACTATGCAGGGGTGGCCCTGATCATCCTCGGCATCATCCTCTTCATCGCCGAGGTGAAGATCACCAGTTACGGTCTGCTCTCCGTGGGAGGGATCATCTGCATCATCCTGGGATCGATCATGCTGATCGAAAGCCCCGCCCAGTACCTCCGGATCTCCCTGGGCTTTATCCTGCCCGTGGTGATCGTGAGCGCCGGCTTCTTCCTCTTTGCCCTCACCATGGTGCTTAGGGCCCATCGCCGCAGGCCCACCACCGGGAGGGAAGGGTTGATCGGCAAGGTAGGTGAGGCTAAAGAGGACCTCCTCCCCGAGGGGGTGGTGGAGGTTCAGGGAGAGCTCTGGAAGGCCGAGGCATCCGAAGAGGTGAAGGCGGGGGAGAGGATCCAGGTGGTGGGGGTGGAGGGGATGAAGCTTAAGGTGAGGAAAATTTGAGAAAGGAGGGAAAGAGATGTTCTTCTGGCCCATTCTGATCTTCTTGGTATTGATTATCCTCAGCTCCGCCATAAAGATATGCAGGGAGTACGAGAGGGGCGTGGTCTTCCGCTTAGGGAGGCTGATCGGCACGAAGGGACCGGGGCTCTTCTTCATCATCCCGGGGATAGATAAGATGGTGAAGGTGAGCCTGAGGACGGTGGTCTTTGACGTCCCCCCTCAGGACGTGATCACCAAGGACAACGTCTCGATAAAGGTGAACGCGGTGGTCTATTTCCGGGTGATGTCCCCCGAGAACGCCGTGGTCCAGGTGGAGGATTACCTTTACGCCACCTCCCAGCTCGCCCAAACCACCCTGAGGAGCGTGGTGGGGCAGGTGGAGCTCGACGAGATCCTGGCGGAGAGGGAGAAGATAAACCATCAACTGCAGAGCATCCTGGACAAGCAGACTGACCCCTGGGGGATAAAGGTCTCTCTCGTGGAGATAAAGCACATAGACCTGCCCCAGGAGATGCAGAGGGCGATGGCCCGTCAGGCCGAGGCCGAGAGGGAGAGGAGGGCAAAGATCATAAACGCCGAGGGAGAGTATCAGGCGGCCCAGAGGCTTGCGGATGCGGCCAAGCTGATCCAGGACTTCCCCATGGCCCTACAGCTCCGATACCTTCAGACCCTCAGGGAGGTGGCCTCGGAGAACAACTCCACCACCGTCTTTCCATTGCCCATAGACCTCTTTGAGCCCTTTATCAAGGCCCTGAGGAAGAAAGAATAGGCCTTGCTCTGGCTGTTCCTCTCCCTGCTTTCGGCCTTCTTCTGGGCCACGGCGGATGCCTTCACCAAGGGCCGCCTAAGCCACCTGAACCCGTGGGAGATGGCTGAGGTGCGCCTCCTCTACTCCCTCCCCTTCCTCCTACCCGTCTTCCTTCTCGTCCCCTCCCCTCGGCTGCAGCCCGGGTTCTGGAGGGCAGTGGGGATGCTCCTTCCGGTGGAGATAGCGGCCCTGCTCCTTTACATGGCAGCGATCCGCACCTCACCCCTCTCCCTCACTCTCCCCTTCCTCTCCTTCACCCCCCTCTTTCTGACCATTACCGGGTTTCTCCTCTTGGGGGAGGTTCCCTCTCGAGCGGGCCTTGGGGGGATAGGGCTGGTGGTGCTGGGAGGATATCTGCTCAATCTGGGAAGAGGGGAAGGGGTGATGGCCCCGGTGAGGGCGGTCTTCTCCGAGAGGGGCTCCTGGATGATGCTTATCGTCGCCCTCCTTTATTCCTACACCTCGGCGATGGGGAAGTTAGCCATCCTGAGATCCCATCCCCTCTTCTTCGGCCCCTTTTACGTCCTGATCCTCACAGGAGTCACCTCCGCCCTCTTCCTTCTCTGGGGAAAGTTGCGGCCGAGGGAGCTCTTCCGCCGTCCTCTCTGGGGACTGGTGGTCGGAGGGGCGACGGCGGCAATGCTCCTCTCTCACTATGTGGCCATCACCATGGTGGATGCGGCCTACATGATCGCCGTGAAGAGGACCAGCCCCCTCTTCGGGGTCCTCTACGGGGGACTGCTCCTCGGGGAGGAGGAGATGGGGAGGAGGCTTCTGGCCACAGGGCTCATGGTGGCAGGGGTGATCCTCATCGGGGTGCTGGGTTGAAATGAGGGGGCCTTTGTGATGACTTCCCCTTTCCAAAAGGTCCTTGAGGGGGAAAGAGGATGGGAGTGGGGATCTACCTTCGGGAGACGAGGCCTCAATTCCTTCTCCTCACCCCGGTCTGTTTCTTGGTGGGGTTGGGAAGTGCGGCGGTGACCATCGGTGGGGTGGGGCGGGTCCCCTGGGGGTATGCCATTTTGGCCTTCCTCGGTGCCCTCCTTGCCCACGTGGCCACAAATGTGCTCAACGACTATTTCGACTACAGGAGCGGCCTTGATCTGCGGACCCGGCCGACCCCCTTCAGCGGCGGAAGCGGTATCCTGCCCAAGGGGATGATGGCCCCGGAGAAGGCCCTATGGATGGGGCTGGGCTCCCTCGCCATCACAGTAGCCATCGGCCTCTACTTCGTAAAAGTGAGGGGATGGGGCCTCCTTCCCATCGGGCTCCTCGGGGTGCTGGTGATCGTCCTCTACACCCCCCTTGTCACCAGGAGGCCCTTCCTCTGTCTGCTCGCTCCGGGGCTCGGCTTCGGCCCCCTCATCGTCATGGGGACCCACTACGTACTGGTGGGCCGCTATGACTGGATCGCGCTGTGGGCCTCCTTCGTCCCCCTCTTCCTGGTGAGCAACCTCCTCCTCATAAACCAGTTCCCCGACCTGGAGCCTGACAGGGAGAGCGGCCGTTATCATATCCCCATCATGATCGGCCGCAAGAGGAGCTCCTACCTCTACGGAGCCATCGCCCTTTCGGCCTACCTCTGGGTCGTCCTGGCCTGGGCCGGGGGGCTTCTGCCCGGGGCAGCCCTCATCGCGCTGATCCCCTTTCCCCTTGCCCTGGTGACGATAAAAGGGGTGCTCCGGTACGCTGAAGAGATGGATCGGCTCCTCCCCTTCCTGGGGAAGAACGTCCTTTACACCCTGCTCACCTCGCTTCTGCTCGGCATCGGGCTGCTGGTGGCGGCCTGAGGGGTGGGTCTAATGATGAGCCTCCCTTCCTTGAGGGAAAGCGCCACTCCCTCTACCTCTTCCCCCAGGGGGAGGTTTCCGTCTTCGAGGAGACAGAACAGGTAGTTGCGGGAGAGGCCCCTAATACCCTCCCTCCTCCTTCCCTCGATGAGTACCTGAAGCCTCCTTCCCACATGGCGGGAGTAAAAGTCAAGGCGCTTCTTCTGCCCGAGGCGCCTGAGCTCAATGACCCTCTCCTTCTTCACCCCGTCGCTCACCTGATGGGGAAGGAAAGAGGCCGGGGTCCTCGGCCGGGGGGAGAAGGGGAAGACGTGAAGGTAGGTTACGTCCAACTCCTCTATCAGGCGGTAGGTCTTCTGGAAGGCCCCCTCATCCTCCCCGGGGAAGCCCACCAAGAGGTCTACGCCGATGGCCGCATCGGGCATCTTGGACCTGACCGAGGAGATGAGGTCCCGGAAGTATCCGGGGCTGTATTTTCTCCCCATCTCCCTCAATACGCGCTCGTCCCCGCTCTGCAGGGGGAGGTGAAGGTGGGGGCATATCTTCTGCGAGGAGGCGATCACCTGAAGGAGCCCCTCGTTCACCTCGTCGGGCTCTATGGAGCTTAAGCGGATTCGGGGTGGAGTAGAGGCCTCCTCGAGCAAAAGCAGAAGTTCCTTCAGGCTCATCGGAGGGGAAAGGTCCTGGCCGTAGGTCCCGAGGTGGATCCCCACCAGGACTACCTCTCTTACCCCCTCCTCCTCAAGCCCCTTAAGCGCCTTTAAGACCTCCCCAGGGGGCAGGCTCCGCTCCCTCCCCCGCACCAGAGGAACCACGCAGTAGCGGCAGCGAGCGTTGCATCCGTCCTGTATCTTCAGGAAGGCCCGGGTGTGAAAGCGGGGCCGCCTGATGGGAAGGGAGAAGATCTCCCTGATCTTCCTTATCTCCCCCACCGCTTGAAAGGAGACTCCCTCCATGGCAGCCTGGGCCGCCTCCCTTATCGAGGCCTTCTCTCCGTTTCCGAGGACGGCATCCGCCCCTATGGCGAGGGGGGCTTCGGGATCGAGCTGGGGCCAGCACCCGGTGACGATCACCTTTGCCCCGGGGACCTCCCTCCTTATCCTGCGGAGACCCTTGCGGCTGTCCGCCTCCGCCTTGGCAGTCACCACGCAGGTGTTGAGCACCACCAGGTCCGCCCCCTCGCCGTAGGGGACGATCTCCCATCCCCCCTCCCTTAAGAGTTCGGCCATCGCCTCGCTTTCGGCCTGATTCACCTTGCACCCTACCGTGACGAAGGAGGCCTTCACTCCACCACCTCCTCGATCCATCCCCCTCCTAGGAGAACCTCCCCCTGGTAGAAGGCGATGGCCTGACCCGGGGTGGGGGCCTGCTGGGGTTCCTCGAAATCGCAGAGGAGCCCTTCCCCCTGGGGCATGATCCGGCAGGGGGCAGGGGAGTGCTGGTAGCGGATCCTCCCCTCCACCTCCATCTCTCCCCTGAGGGGGTTGGGGTGGAGCCAGTTTACCCCCTTCACCCGCAGGCGATGGCGAAATAGGTCCTCCTTTTCGCCAACTACGATCCGGTTCCCCTCCGGCTCTACCCTCAGGACGTAAAGGGGGCGGCCCCGACGGATCCCCAGACCCCTCCGCTGTCCCACCGTCACCGTGTGGATCCCCCGATGGCGACCCAGGACCCTTCCCTCCTTGTCCACGATCTCACCCGGCCGGGGAGGCTCCTTCACCCTCTCCTCGATGAACTTCCTGTAATCCCCGCGGATGAAGCAGATCTCGTGGCTCTCATCCTCGTCATGGAAGGGATACCCCGCCTCTTTGGCCTTCTCCCTCACCTCCTCCTTTCTCATTCCCCCGAGGGGGAAGTGGGCGAAGGGAAGGAGCCCCCTGGGGAGCCCCCAGAGGAAGTAGGACTGATCCCTCTTGGAGTCAACCCCCCGCAGCAGAAGGTATTCCCCTCCTCTCATCTCCTTCCTCACGTAGTGGCCGGTGGCAAGTCCCTCGGCCCCGAGCCTCCTCGCCTCGCTCCAGAGGACCCCGAACTTTATCCGGGGGTTGCAGAGAGCGCAGGGATTGGGGGTCCTCCCCCGGAGATATTCCTCGAGAAAGGGTCGGATGATCGCCTCCTCGAACTCCCCCCTCAGGTCCACTGGTACAAAAGGGACCCCGAGCCTCCTGGCCCCTTCCCTTGCCCTCCGAAAAGGGGCGCTCCTTTCCATCGGCCCCTCATCCACCACGTACATCCAGAGGGCGATCACCTCATAGCCCTTCTCCTTAAGGAGAAACGCAGCGGTGAAGCTGTCCACCCCTCCGCTTACCGCGACGGCTATCCTTTTTGACATGGGATCGATCAGAAGGTCGCCTTCATGGCCCTGACGGGACAGGCCTTGACACAGATTTCACAGCCCACGCACTTCTCGGGGTCAAAGGCCACCTCCATCGTCTCTCGCACCACCGAGAGGGCCTCGGTGGGGCAGACGGCGGTACAGGCCCCGCAGTGTACACATCGCTCCTCATCGCGGGTGATGTCGTGCTCTATCGGCTCGACCACTATCCCCTTGCTCATCAGGTACTCGATCCCCCGGTGGTAGTCCTCCTCCGTGCCGCTCAGCTCCAGGACCATGAGGCTCTCCTGGCGGGGAAAGACGCTCGCCTTCAGGATGTTGAAGGTGAGGTTGTAGTCCTTGGCCAGCCGATAGACGATCGGCTTATCCCATGTCTTCTTGGTGAACCTGAGGACAATCTTCTGACGATACATCTCATATCCTCACCAAGGGGTAATCTCCCCAGACCCCCAGGGTTTCACCGACAATAATGACCGCCCCTTCTATCCCCTGGATCCCTCTGGCCCTCTGAAGCGCCCTCTCCACATCCTTTTCGTCGCGGACCATGTTCCCCAGGGAGGTGGCCGCCGCATCGGCCAGGGCCGCAGAACGGGCCACCACACAGACCGCATCAGCCCTCCCCATGCTCAGGGATGGTCCCACGGTGCCCGAGGAGGTGCAGACCCCAAGGGGTGTCCTCTCAGGAGGTACCATCAGCCCCACCTTCATGCTCAGGGGGGACTTTCCCGCAAAGATACCCACCCTGCAGGGTCCTTTCACCCGGAGGTATATATCTCCCCCATTTTCCACTATCACCTCTTCGCTATCGGAGGCAAGGCTCCTTCCTACCGCCTCGGCCACCGCCCCGGCCACCGCGGCCATGGGCCCCACCCCGCATGCCCGGGAGGCCCCGTACATCTCCCTGATGAGGGGAGGGGCGAGGGGATCGGGGGGGAGGGGCCTTAAGGCCTCCCCGAAGGAGGGATTCTCCCTGATGTATTCCTCCAGTTGCTGACGGATCTGGATCACCTCCTCCTTTGCCCTTTCCCTCAGGTCCTTCTCGGCGAGGACGAGGAGGTCAGTCTCCTTCACCTGGACGCGGAAGCTGAAGAGGCCGTCCCTCCAGATCCAGCTCCTATACCTCCTCTCCTTATACCTCACCCTCCCTGAGCCTCTTGGCGATGTGCTTCATCAGGCCTCCATCCCGGATCAGCTCCTGCATGAAGGGGGGAAGGGGCTTCGCCCTGTACTCCTTCCCCTGGCTGAGGTTCCTCACCTTCCCCTCCCCCAGGTCCACCTCCAGTATGTCCCCTTCCCGGGCCTCCTCAGCCGCCTCCGGTGCCTCGAGGATGGGGAGCCCGGTGTTGAAGGCATTCCGGTAGAAGATGCGGGCGAAGCTCTTGGCCACCACACAGCTTATCCCCGCTCCCTTTATCGCCACCGGGGCGTGTTCCCGGGAAGAGCCGCAGCCGAAGTTCCGCCCCGCCACCAGGATGTCCCCCTCCTTCACCTTCTCGGGAAACTGGGGGTCCACCGGCTCCATCAGGTGGGAGGCGAGCTCCTTGGGATCGGAGGTGTCCAGATAACGGGCCGGGATGATGAGGTCAGTGTCTACATTATCGCCGAATTTCCAAACCCTTCCCCTGTACTTCATTTTTACCTCCCCAAGGATTGTAGACCAAACGCTCCTCATTTCCAACCCTTTTTCCTCCGCTTGCGCGGGGAGGGGGAAGCTGTTACCATTCGGACGGAGATGGCCGAGAGGAAGATAGTCGCCCAGAACAGGAGGGCAAGGAGGGACTATTTCATCGAGGAGACCTATGAGGCTGGGATAGCCCTTAAGGGGACCGAGGTGAAGGCCCTGAGAGAGGGGAGGGTCAATTTGCAGGACGGCTATGCCCAGATAAAGGATGGGGAGGTCTACCTGATCAACGTCCACATAAGTCCCTATGCCTTCGGAAACCGCTACAACCACGACCCCCTCAGGGACCGGAAGCTCCTCCTTCATAAGAGGGAGATCCGCCGCCTCTTGGGGAAGGTGAAGGAGAGGGGGTTCACCCTCATCCCCTTGAGCATATACTTTAAGGGGGGGAAGGCGAAGGTGGAGCTGGCCCTGGCCAAGGGGAAGAAGCTTTACGACAAGAGGGAGAGCCTGAAGAGGAAGGCCCTTGAAAAAGAGCTGCAAAGGAGTTATAAAGTAGGAAGAAGCGTTTGATCTTTTACAACTTGGGGGCGAAAAGGGTTCGACGGAGGTAGGGAGATAAGGGGTGCATGCCGAGGTCCCACGCCTCGTTAAACAGTGGGGCACCTACAAGTGCCAACGATTATGAGTACGCCTTGGCTGCTTAATTGACGCAGCCAACGCCCCGGGGGTTCGCCTGCAGGCCTCTGGAGGGCGTCAGATATGCAGGCTGGTCCCTGCTGATGCTTATAAAGCAGGGGCGAGATCCTTATAAGCTGTGCCCTGAGGGATCCCGCCTGGGGGAGCCCTCAGGGCGAGAGGAAAACCCAGGCTAAGCATGTAGGGCCCCTTAGGGAACTACCTCCGGACGCGGGTTCGATTCCCGCCGCCTCCACCAGTCTTCATTTTTTCTTTTTGCCCGGGGAGAGGATGGTAAGGTGTGATGGCAGAAGGTGGGATGAGCTTCGTCCCGTCAGGATAACCCGTCACTACATAAAGCACGCCGAGGGGTCGGTCCTTATAGAGGTCGGGGATACGAAGGTGATCTGTACCGCCACCGTGGAGGATGGGGTTCCGCCCTTCCTCAAGGATACCGGGAGCGGTTGGGTGCGGGCAGAGTACTCCATGATCCCCCGGGCCACCCATGTCCGTGCCCCCCGGGAGTCGGTGAGGGGAAAGCTGGGAGGGAGGACCCAGGAGATCCAGCGCCTGATCGGCAGGTCTCTCCGCTCGGTGATAGACCTGAAGGGCTTCGGTGAGAGGACCATCCTGCTGGACTGCGACGTGATCCAGGCCGATGGGGGGACGAGGACGGCCTCCATCACCGGAGCCTATGTGGCCTTAGTGGACGCCTTCCGCTGGCTGAAGGAGAGGGGGGAGATAGAGAAGATTCCCATAAGGGACTCGGTGGCCGCGGTGAGCGTGGGGATAGTGGACGGAGAGATGCTGCTGGATCTCGATTACAGCGAGGATTCCCGGGCCCAGGTGGACATGAACTTGGTGATGACCAGCAAGGGTCAGTTCGTGGAGATCCAGGGGACGGCCGAGGAGGCGCCCTTCAGCAGAGAGGAGCTCGAGGGTCTGATCACCCTCGGGATGAAGGGGATAGAGAGGCTGAGCGAGATCCAGCGCCTGGCCCTCGAGGATTAAGGTGGCCCCTCGGGAGATCCTCGTAGCCACCCGAAATCGCGGAAAGTTAGCCGAGATAAGGGCCTGCCTGGAGCAAGAGGGCATCAGGGTAATTTCCCTCGATGCCTTTCCCGAGATCTCCGAGGTGAAGGAGGAGGGAGAGAGCTTCAGGGATAACGCCCTGAGGAAGGCGAGGGAGGTGGCCCGAAGAAGCGGTATGATCACCCTCGCCGATGATTCGGGCCTGGAGGTGGAGGCCCTGGGGGGGGGACCAGGGGTCCTTTCGGCCCGCTTTGCCGGGGAAGGGGCCTCGGACGAAGATAACAACCGGAAGCTGCTCAAGATGCTCGAGGGGGTTCCGTGGGAGAGGCGCAGGGCGGCCTTCCGCTGTGTCATCGCCTGCGTGGACCCCTCTTCAGGCAAGGAGGAGGTGGTGGAGGGGGCCTGCGAGGGGGTGATAGGGTTTGAGGAGAGGGGGGAAGGGGGGTTCGGCTACGATCCCCTTTTTTTCATCCCGGAGCTGGGGAAGACGATGGCCGAGCTTCCCCTGGAGGTGAAGAACCGCCTGAGTCACCGGGGAAGGGCCCTCAAGGCCCTGAAATTGCGGTTGAGGGAGTTCTTCCCTTAGCGTTTGCATTTGGCCCGTGATTATATTACCTTAGAGGGGGTTCGGGGCGTGGCGCAGCCGGGTAGCGCACCTGCCTTGGGAGCAGGGGGTCAGCGGTTCAAATCCGCTCGCCCCGACCAGAGGCTTTACATTTCGTTGCCCTGATGGTAAAAATTTTATAGCGCCTGTAGCTCAGTTGGATAGAGCAACGGACTTCTAATCCGTGGGTCGGGGGTTCGACTCCTCCCAGGCGCGCCACAGAGATGGTGAGTGTAGCTCAGCCGGTAGAGCGCTGGACTGTGGCTCCAGAGGTCGGGGGTTCGAGGCCCCTCACTCACCCCAAGAGGGTGCGCCCGTAGCTCAGTTGGATAGAGCGCCGGACTTCGAATCCGTAGGTCGGGCGTTCGAGTCGCCCCGGGCGTGCCAGATGGGCCGTTAGCTCAACAGGTAGAGCAACGGACTCTTAATCCGTAGGTTCTGGGTTCGAGTCCCGGACGGCCCACCATGAGGAAAAAAGCGAGAGTGGCGGAATTGGTAGACGCGCTGGACTTAGGATCCAGTCCGGTCTTCGGGTGGGGGTTCAAGTCCCCCCTCTCGCACCACTTCATCTCCCCCCTTATCGTCCATCTCTACGGAGCGTAGCGGTGAGAGTAAGAGTAGAGGAGCTTTCTGCCACGAAAAGGAAGTTGAAGGTCCAGATACCCCCTTCCACGGTCAAGGAGGCGGTGGATGAGGTCTACCGGGACCTGAGGCGCAGGGTCAAACTCAAGGGATTTCGCCCGGGGAAGGTCCCCATCGAGGTCTTAAAAAGGCTCTACCGGGAGCAGGCTCACCGGGAGGCCATCTCCCAGCTCATCGAGAAGACCTACCCTGAGGCGATCTCCAGAAAGTCCCTTGAGCCCGTCTCCGCCCCCCAGATAGAACCGGGGGATTTCTCCCCTGAGAAGTCCTTCACCTATACTGCCCTCCTCGAGGTCAAACCCCCTGTGGATCTCAAGAGGTATAAAGGGCTTGAAGTGAAGGTTGGGAAGAAGGGGGGGGTGACCGATAAGGAAGTCAGGGAGGAGATCGAGAGGTTGAGGAACCTTTACGGGAGGCTGAAGACCGCCGAGGGGAGAAAGAGGGTGAAGAAGGGGGACTGGGTCCTTCTGGACTTCGAGGGCTTCCTCGATGGCAGGCCGATAAAGGACTCACGGGCCGAGAATTACCTCCTTGAGGTCGGTTCAGGGACCATGGTCCCTGGTTTTGAGGAGGCCCTCATAGGTATGGAGGTGGGGAAGGAGGGGGAGTTCAGGGTGACCTTTCCCCAGGATCACCCGAGGAGGGACCTGGCCGGGAGGGAGGTTCTCTTCAGGGCCGAGGTGAAAGAGATAAGGGAGAAGATCCTGCCGGAGCTTGACGATGAGTTCGCCAAGGACTTGGGGGCGGCGGATGTGGGGGAGTTGAGGAAGAGGGTACGGGAGGAGCTCGAGAGGCGGAAGGAGGAAGATTATCGGAGGAGGGTAAGGGAGGCGCTCCTCGATGAGCTGATCTCCTCCAACCCCATGGAGGTCCCCTCTTCCCTCCTCCAGGGCCGGGCGCAGGCGATCTACGAGAGGTGGAAGAGGGAGGAGGGAGGGGATACCGATGAGAGGGTCTGGGAAGCTTGCGTGAAGGCGGCCGAAAGGGATATAAAGACGGCGTTCCTCCTGGAGGAGATCGCCCGCAGGGAGGGGATAGAGGTGAAGGAGGAAGAGGTCGAGGAACGCCTCAAAGAGATATCGAAACGCACGGGGAGGGATTTGCGGCTTCTGAGGAACGATGATAGGGTGGTGGAAGGGGTGAGGACAGAGCTCCTTAACAGCAAGGTGGTGGACTTCCTCATGGAAGAGGCCCACATCTCATGAGGGGAGAGATGCTGATTCCGATAGTCGTCGAGAGGGATGGTCGGGGGGAGAGGGCTTACGATATCTACTCGCGGCTGCTCAAGGAGAGGATAATCTTTCTCGGTGCACCCATCACCGACGATCTGGCCAACCTGGTCATAGCCCAGCTCCTCTTCCTCGAGTCGGAAGACCCGGACAAGGACATTTACCTCTACATAAACACCCCCGGGGGGCTGGTCACCGCAGGGCTGGCGATCTATGACACGATGCAGTACGTGAAACCCGACGTGATGACCATCTGTCTGGGGCAGGCAGCGAGCATGGGGGCGGTGCTCCTCGCTGCGGGGGCGAAGGGGAAGCGGTATGCCCTGCCCCATTCCCGGATACTCCTGCATCAGCCCATGGGGGGGTTCGAGGGGCCAGCGGCGGATGTGGACATCCAGGCGAAGGAGATCCTGAGGCTGAGGGAGGAGCTCAACCAGATCCTCACCAAGCACACGGGACAGCCCCTGGAGAAGATAAAGGCCGATACCGACAGGGACTTTTACATGACCAGTCTCCAGGCTAAGGAGTATGGTATAATAGACGACGTGGTGGTACAAAGGCCGAAATAGGAGAATGGATATGAAGAGAGGAAAGCTTTATTGTTCCTTCTGTGGAAAGAGCCAGGATCAGGTGCGCAAGCTGATCGCCGGACCGCGGGTTTACATCTGCGATGAGTGTATCCAGCTCTGCAACGAGATCCTGGAGGAGGAGCTCGGGAGGGAACCGGCCATCAACGTCCCCGTGCCGAAGCCCGCGGAGATAAAGAGAGTCCTGGACGAGTACGTGATAGGGCAGGAGAGGGCGAAGAAGATCCTGGCAGTGGCTGTGCACAACCATTACAAGCGGGTCTACTCGAAGCAGAAGTTCAAGGACGTGGAGATCCAGAAGAGCAACATCCTCCTGATCGGTCCCACGGGTACGGGGAAAACGCTTCTGGCCCAGACCCTGGCCAAAATCCTCAACGTCCCCTTCACCATCGCCGATGCCACTACCCTCACCGAAGCGGGCTATGTCGGGGAGGACGTGGAGAACATTATCCTCTACCTCCTTCAGGCCGCCGATTACGACGTCAGTAAGGCCTCCAAGGGGATCGTCTACATCGACGAGATAGACAAGATCGCCCGCAAATCGGACAGCCCCTCCATCACCCGGGACGTCTCCGGTGAGGGGGTCCAGCAGGCCCTCCTCAAGATCCTCGAGGGGACCATGGCCAATGTGCCCCCCAAGGGAGGGAGAAAACACCCCCAGCAGGAGTTCATCCAGGTGGACACCACCGATATCCTATTTATCTGCGGAGGGGCCTTCGTGGGACTGGAGAAGATCATCGAGTCCCGTATCGGGATGATGGGGATGGGGTTTGGGGCCGACATCAAGAGCAAAGAGAAGAAGAGCATCGGGGATATCCTGAAGGAGGTGCAGCCAGAGGATCTGCTCAAGTTCGGGCTCATCCCCGAGTTCGTGGGGAGGCTCCCCGTGATCGCCACCCTGGACGAGCTGGATGAGAGGGCCCTGGTGGAGATCCTGAAGAGGCCGAAGAACGCCTTGGTGAAGCAGTATCAGCGCCTCTTCGAGATGGAGGGGGTGAAACTCCAGTTCACCGAGGGGGCCCTGGTGGCCGTGGCCCGGGAGGCCCTGAAGAGGAAGTCAGGGGCGAGGGGCCTGAGGGCGATCCTCGAGCATATTATGCTCGACATCATGTACGAGATCCCCTCCAAGAGGAACGTGAAGGAGTGCATCATCAGCGAAGAGGTGATCCTGAAGGGGGAAAAGCCTATCCTGGTGTACGAGAAAGAGGTGGAGGTTGCTTGACAGAGAAAAGGGGCTTGTGGGAGAATTCAAAGGGGCGGATAGCTCAGGTGGGAGAGCGTCGGCCTTACAAGCCGAAGGTCACAGGTTCAAGTCCTGTTCCGCCTACCAGAGGGCGGGGGCGTAGTTCAGCCAGGTGAGAACGCCGGCCTGTCACGCCGGAGGTCGCGAGTTCAAATCTCGTCGCTCCCGCCAGATTTTTTTAAGAGGAGACGAAGATGTATGCCATCTTCGAGACAGGGGGAAAGCAGTATAAGGCTGAGAAGGGAAATATCCTACAGGTGGAGAAGCTCGAGGGGGAGGCTGGAGATCAGGTGGAGTTCTCCCGGGTCCTCCTCATCAAGGACGATAAGGAGCTCAAGGTGGGGAACCCCTTCCTCGAAGGGGCGAAGGTGATCGGGAGGATAAGGAGACAGGGTAGGGGGAGGAAGATCATCGTCTTCAAGTACCGCAGGAGGAAGAACTACCGCCGGAAACAGGGACACCGGCAGTACTACACCTGGGTGGAGGTGGAGGATATCGTCGGCTGAAGAGGAGGTGAGAGATGGCCCATAAGAAGGCAGGAGGGAGCTCGAGGAACGGAAGGGACAGCATCGGCAAGAGGCTGGGGGTGAAGAGGTTCGACGGTCAGTTCGTTCGAGCGGGCAACATTCTGGTCCGCCAGCGGGGTACCCGGATCTATCCCGGGGAGAACGTGGGGATGGGCCGGGACTTTACCCTCTTCGCCAAGATCGACGGCATCCTCAAGTTCGAGCCCATGGGCAAGAGCCGTCGCAAAGTGAGCGTTTACCCCATCGAGGCCCAGGCCTAAGGAGGATCTCGAAAAAACTCGTGACAAGGAGGGGCGGGAGCTTCCCGTGGGGGTATTTTTGTGTTAAAATGCCAAAAAAATTTTATAGGAGGCGGAGGTGGAGAGGAACGTTCGCATGGTGAGCATCGAGGAGGAGATGAAGAGGTCGTACATGGAGTATGCGATGAGCGTGATCGTGGGCCGGGCCCTCCCCGACGTCAGAGATGGGCTCAAGCCGGTTCACCGGCGAGTTCTCTATGCCATGTACGACATGGGGAATTATTGGGATAGGCCCTTCAAGAAGTCGGCGAGGGTGGTGGGCGATGTGATAGGCAAATACCATCCCCATGGGGATGCAGCCGTTTACGACACCATCGTGAGGATGGCCCAGGACTTCTCCCTCCGTTACCCCCTGATAGATGGACAGGGAAACTTCGGCTCGGTGGATGGTGATGCGCCGGCGGCCATGCGTTACACCGAGGTGAGGCTTACGGCCCTGGCCCATGAGCTTTTGGCCGATATAGAGAAGGAGACGGTGGACTTCGGCCCCAACTACGACGGCTCCCTCGAGGAGCCCTTGCTCCTTCCCGCCCGCTTCCCCAACCTGCTGGTTAACGGCTCCTCGGGTATCGCCGTGGGGATGGCGACAAACATCCCTCCCCATAACCTCACCGAGGTGATTGAAGCGGTGATCGCCCAGATCGAGCGACCCGAGATCTCCATCGAGGAGCTGATGGAGATCGTTCCGGGACCCGACTTTCCCACGGGGGGGCTTATCTGCGGCAGGGAGGGGATAAAGAGCGCTTATGCCACCGGCAGGGGGGTCCTTCAGGTGAGGGCCAGGGCGGCGGTGGAGAAGGAGAAGGGCAGGAGCAGGATCGTCATCACCGAACTCCCTTACCAGGTGAACAAGGCCAAGCTGGTGGAGAAGATAGCCGAGCTGATGAACTCCCGGAAGATCGAGGGGATAGCCGAGGTGCGGGACGAGTCGGACAGAGAGGGAATCCGGGTGGTGATAGAACTCAAGAGGGATGAGGTGGCGGAGGTTGTCCTCAATCAGCTTTACAAGCTCACCCAGTTGCAGATCTCCTACGGGGTGATACTGCTCGCCTTGGTGGACGGCAGGCCCACCCTCCTCAACCTGAAGGAGATGATAGGCCGTTTCATAGAGCACCGGAAGGAGGTGGTGACACGCCGCTCCCGCCACGAACTCCAGGAGGCGGAGAGGAGGGCCCACATCCTGGAGGGGCTTCTCAAGGCCCTCGATGTGATCGATCAGATCATCGCCCTGATCCGGGCATCGGAGAGTCCTTCTGAGGCGAGGGCTGGATTGATAAAGGAGTTCGACTTCACGGAGGCCCAGGCCCAGGCGATCCTGGAGATGAGGCTTCAGCGCCTGACGGGCCTCGAGAGGGAGAAGGTAGCCGAGGAGTTCGAGAAGGTCTCCCGGGAGATAGCGAGGCTCAAGCAGATCCTGGCGGATGAGGAGGTGCTCAAGGGGGTGATCGTCGAGGAGCTGCGGGAGGTCCAGGAGCGGTTCGGCGATCACCGCAGGACCCAGATCGTCGAGGCCCAGGCGGAGATCCGGTTGGAGGATCTGATCGCCGAGGAAGAGATGGTGGTCACCATCACCCGGTCCGGCTACATCAAGAGGACCCCTGCCGATCTCTACCGGCCCCAGAGGAGGGGAGGAAAGGGTAGGCTCGGGGTCCTGCTCAAGGACGCCGACTTCGTGGAACATATCTTTGTGGCCTCCACTCATTGCCACATCCTCTTCTTTACTGACCGGGGCAGGCTCTACGGGATGAAGGTCCACGAGATCCCTCAGGCCCCACCCACGGCCAAGGGGAAGGCGATCGTCAACCTCCTCTCCTTGGAGCCCCAGGAGAGGGTCACCGCTGTGCTGGCGGTGAGGGACTTTGAGGAGGGGGTTTCGGTGATCATGGCCACGAGGAAGGGGAAGGTCAAGAAGACCCCCCTTGGGGAACTCCGCAGCTCGCGCTCGGGAGGGATCCGGGCCATACAGCTTCAGGAAGGGGATGAGCTCGTGGGAGTAAGGCTCACGGACGAGGGGAAGGACGTCTTCCTCGGCACCAAAGGAGGCCTCGCCATCCGCTTTCCCAGCTCCCAGCTGCGCCCCATGGGAAGGGTGGCCCAGGGGGTGAAAGGGATAGAGCTTCGAGGAGAGGACGAGGTGGTGGTGATGGAGATCATCGAGGAAGGAAGCTACATCCTCACCGTCACCGAGAGGGGGATGGGGAAGAGGAGCAAAGTGGAGGAGTTCAGGGTCCAGTCCCGGGGAGGGAAAGGGCTTATAAACGTGAGGGTCTCCGAGAGGAGCGGCTATGTGGCAGGGGTTTTGCAAATAGCAGAAGACGATGAGATATTCGTGATATCCAACAAGGGGAAGCTCCTGCGTATCCCGGTGAGGAATATACCCGTTCAGAGGAGAGGTACCGTAGGGGTGAAGCTGATGGAACTTGAAGCGGGGGAAAGGGTAGTGGGGATGGCCACCTTCAAGGGCTAAAATAGACTTGACACTATTGGCTCTTTGTGCAATATTGTGGTAGGCAATTTTCACAGATTAAGGGGCGAAAAAACCCAAAAGGAGTTCGAAAATGGCCCAAAAATTGTTAATAGCTGATGATTCCTCCACCATTCAGAAGGTCTTCGAGAGGGCCTTCCCCTCATCGGAATTCAAGCTCTTCTTTGCCACCAATGGGGAGGAGGCCCTGGAGAAGGCGAGGGAGGTGAAGCCGGATCTGATCATCGCCGACATAAACATGCCGGAGAAGAACGGCCTTGAGGTTTGCGAGGAGGTGAAAAAGGACCCTGAATTGAGGGACATCCCGGTGCTGCTCCTTGTGGGGGTCCTGGACGAGTTCGATGAGAAGGACGGAGAGAGGGTAGGGGCAGCGGGCTACATGATAAAGCCCTTTGAGGCGACGGCTGCCGTAAGGAAGGTGAAGGAGGTTCTGGCCCAGGGCCCGGTGCCCTTTGAGGAAAGGGGGGTAGAGGAACCTCTCCCGGCGAAGGAAGAGGAGGAGATCATAGAGCTCACCGAAGTGGTGGAAGAAGCGAAGGAGGAGAAGGTGGAGGCCCCTCCGGAGGAAAAGGAGTTCGTGCTGGAATCGCCCCTCAAGGATCTGGAGAAGGAGCTGGAGGCCACCCTGGAGGAGAAGGAAGTAGCGGAGGAGAAGAAAGAAGAGGAGCCCCTGAAGCTCGATATCTCCCTGGAAGAGCTCGAGCTCGGTGAGGAGATAAGGGCAGAGGCCCCTTCGGAGGAGGCCGCACCCGAAGCGAAAAAGGAGGAGAAGCTTGAGGCGATCCTGGGGGAGAGCGCCGAAGAGCTCGAGAGGATAGAGGCCCCTCAAGAGAAGCCCCCAGAGGAGGAGTTTGTGAAGGCCTTCGAGCGGGAGTTCGCTGCTCCCGAGATGGAGACCACCCCCACCTTCACCCCTTCAGAGGTCTCTGAGGAGGCCCTCCCGGAAGGGGTCACCCGGGAGGAGGCCCTTCCTACTGAGGAGGTCCCGGCCGCCAGCCGCCTGGAAGGGGCGGTCAGGGAACTCATCTCCGCCATGGCCGAGGAGATCGCTTCGGCCGTCGCCCGCCAGTTGAAAGAGAAGATAGAGGAGAGCGTCCAGAAGGCCCTCAAGGAGGTCAGTGGAAAATAGGCCATGGCCCAGGAGCTGGAGAAGGTCTATGACCCGAAGAGGGTTGAGGAGAAGTGGTATGATTTCTGGCTGAAAAAGGGGTACTTTTATGCCGACCCCTCCTCCCCGAAGAAGCCTTTCTCCATCGTCATCCCACCGCCCAATGTAACCGGATCCCTGCACATGGGTCATGCCCTGAACAACACCCTCCAGGATGTCTTGGTCCGATTCCGCAGGATGCAGGGTTACAACTGCCTCTGGATGCCCGGGACCGACCATGCGGGGATCGCCACCCAGAACGTGGTGGAGAGGGAGCTGGCCAAGGAGGGGCTGAGCAGGGAACAGCTGGGGAGGGAGGAGTTCATAAAGAGGGTCTGGCAGTGGAAGGAGAGGTACGGCGGGGTGATCATCCATCAGCTCAGGCGCCTGGGGGCCTCCTGCGACTGGAGCAGAGAACGTTTTACCATGGACGAGGGGCTCTCCCGGGCGGTGAGGGAGGTCTTCGTCCGCCTCTATGAGGAGGGCCTCATATACCGGGACAAATACATTATCAACTGGTGCCCCCGGTGCGGGACGGCCCTTTCGGACCTCGAGGTGGAGCACGAGGAAGAGGATGCCTACCTCTACTACCTCCGTTACCCCCTGGAAGGGGGAGGGGAGATCGTGGTGGCCACCACCCGGCCCGAGACGATGCTCGGGGATACGGCCGTGGCGGTCAATCCCGATGACGATCGCTATAAGGAGATGGTGGGGAGGACGGCGATCCTGCCCGTGCTTGGGCGGCGGATCCCGGTCATCGCCGACAGCTACGTGGATCCCGAGTTCGGCACCGGGGCCCTGAAGATCACCCCCGCTCATGACCCCTACGATTTCGAGATAGGGGGTAGACATGGCCTCCCGCAGGTGAAGGTGATAGATGAGAATGGGAGGATGACCGAGGAGGCGGGCCCCTATAAGGGCCTTGATCGGTTTGAGTGCCGGAAGAGGATCCTCGAGGACTTTGAGCGGGACGGCACCCTCGTGAAGGTGGAGCCTTACCGTCACAGCGTTGGCCATTGCTATCGGTGCCACACGGTGATAGAGCCTTTCCTCTCGGTTCAATGGTTCGTACGCACCAAGCCCTTGGCCGCCCCGGCCATCGAGGCGGTACGGAAGGGAAGGACCAGGATCATCCCCTCTATGTGGGAGAAGGTCTACTTCGACTGGATGGAGAACATCAGGGACTGGTGCATATCGAGGCAGATCTGGTGGGGGCACAGGATCCCGGCCTGGCACTGCAGGGACTGCGGAGAGATCACCGTGAGCAGGGAGGATCCCACCTCCTGCGCCCACTGCGGTTCCCCCCGCATAGAGCAGGAGGAGGATGTGCTCGATACCTGGTTCAGCTCCGCCCTCTGGCCCTTCTCCACCATGGGATGGCCTGAGCGGACCAAGGAGCTCGAGGTCTTCTACCCCACCTCGGTCCTGGTCACCGGCTTTGACATCCTCTTCTTCTGGGTAGCCAGGATGATGATGATGGGTCTCCACTTCATGGGGGATGTCCCCTTCCGGGACGTCTATATCCACGCCCTGGTGAGGGACATGCAGGGGCAGAAGATGAGCAAGACCCGGGGGAACGTGATAGACCCCCTGGTGATGATCGAGAAGTACGGCACGGACGCCTTCCGCTTCGCCCTCTGCGCCTTTGCCGCCCAGGGGAGGGACATCCGGCTTTCGGAAAAGAGGATAGAGGGATACCGGAACTTCGCCAACAAGATCTGGAACGCCGCCCGCTTCTCCCTGATGAACCTCGGGGACTTCCCCGAGGAGGGGGTGGATGAGCTGAGGGTCGAGGAGCTTACCCTGCCCGATCGCTGGGTCCTCACCCGGCTCAACAGGGCCATCAGGGAGGTGACCAGGGCCCTGGAGGATTACCGCTTCAACGATGCGGCCCAGGCCATCTATCACTTCTTCTGGCACGAGCTCTGCGACTGGTACTTGGAGCTGATAAAGCCCTTCCTCTACCAGAGGGAGGACGAGGGGCTGAGGAGGTCCACCCAGCGCACCCTCGTTTACGTGCTCGATAAGACCCTGAAGCTCCTTCATCCCTTCATGCCCTTCATCACCGAGGAGATATGGCAGCTTCTACCCCACAGGGGGGAGAGCATCACGGTGGCTCCCTGGCCTGAGCCTGATGAGAGGCTCTCCTTCGAGGAGGAGAGCCGGAGGATGGGGCTGGTGATGGGGGTAATCACCGGGGTGAGGAACATCAGGGGGGAGATGGGTGTGGCGCCCACCACCCGGGTGAGGGCGATCCTTAAGGCGGAGGACGAGGGGGTGGCCCAGGTGATAAGGGAGGGGGAGGGATTTGTCAGGGACCTCGGCCTCCTGAGGGAGTTGGAGATCCGGGTGGGCGGCGAGCGCCCCCAGGCCGCCGCCATGGCCATGGCGGAGGGAGTGGAGGTCTTCGTGCCACTGGAGGACCTGATCCCCGATCCCAAGCGGGAGGAGGCGAGGCTCCAGAAGGAGCTCAGGAGGGTGATGAAGGAACTCGAGTTCCTCCAGAGGAAGCTCTCCAACAGGGACTTTCTCGAGAGGGCCCCCCAGGAGGTGGTGGCCAAGGAACGGGGGAAGCTCCGGGAGTACAGTGACCGGAGGGCAAAGCTCGAGGAGCGCTTAGAGGCCATAAGGGGGCTCTCCTCCCTCTGATCCGATGATTCGAAAAAAGGCAGAGGAGTTCCTCAGGGGGTATGACCCCGCAAGGCTTACCTATCCCGAGAGGATGAGGCTCCTTGATGAGCTCTCCTCGGCCTTAAGGGACGAGGAGGGCGTCCTCAGGGGGGCAGAGGGGAGATGTGCTCTCCTCCTCAGGCGAATAGAGGAGACAGGGGAGGAGAGCGTCCTCAGGGAGGTCCACCAGGAGTTCACCCAGCTTGCCTGGGAGGAGTTTCAGGAGGGACGCTCGGTGAGGGAGGTCCACCGGCTCCTCTCCCTTGCCCGCGACAGACTCACCCAGAGGCTCTTGAGGCTGGTGGAGGAGGAGCTGGACTCGGAGGGGTTCGGACCTCCTCCTTCGGCTTACGCCTGGATGGCCATGGGGAGCGATGGCCGGAGGGAGCAGACCCTTTTTACCGATCAGGATAACCTCCTGGTGTACCGGTA
>Ga0190304_1000336_pt1 | contig 22178 bp, 21 predicted proteins | sample 48700712_MG_FD_161670 | JGI IMG/M metagenome (GOLD analysis project Ga0190304, IMG submission 161670) | Hydrothermal vent sediment bacterial communities from Southern Trench, Guaymas Basin, Mexico - 4870-07-1--2_MG | ecosystem: Environmental > Aquatic > Marine > Hydrothermal vents > Sediment ...
ATGGAGGAAGAGTTGGATTAAGAGGGTCAGGTAAGGCACTCACAATTATATTACTACTACCAGAAATGATATAATTTACATTATATCCCCATTTAAAATAATCATTGGCCCCAGAAGAAATCACTGCTCCTTTGATCATTAACTGGTCAGAACCATTTTGTCCTGTATTATTGGGATTAGTACCTCCAGGTAACATCCCACCAATAGGCACAAACTGTCCACCTACTTCTACCGGCACTCCCATCCCGGCCATAGCAATATCCCTGATTAAAATCAAATCAGAAATTAATCCTGTTTGGCTGGTCTTGCTCCTAGCAGTTTCTTGAGAACTTCTTTTAGTAAGACTGGATAAAAATGTTAAGGCACCGGTGATTACCACCACCAAGATGGCCATCACCACTAAAAGCTCTAACAAAGTCATGCCTTTTTTATCCATTATTTCTGCCTCTTTACCGTCCTTAAAGTAATATGATAAGGAATATTTTGAGGGTTATTTAATTCAAACCAATAAACCACCAAAACAATTTCTTTAGCATTTGTCAAATCTCTGATACCCCAGATTTTGTAATAAGTGAGATTACGCACCATTTGTATGGGGGCAATATTATTATAACTGGCAACAGGTATAGCGGTATCTGGATGGTCTACACCTAATCCTGCTTCACCACCATCCAATCTGTCAGGAAGGCCATCATATTGTCCATTTCCATTATCTACTAAATAGACTTGTTGGTTATTATTAAGGTCAGTAATGCCATAAGGTGTAGAAGGAGGACAGGGTGCATTAGGAAAAACATTTATAAAGGTATTATTGGGTTGTATGTCTCTTAAAAGCACATGGTTATAAGGTAAACTGGCTAAATAATCAATTGCCCCCTGACCTAACTCCAGGGCTATCTTCTTATGTTCTATATAAGAATTGTGCTTCATCACCACCACCGTGGCGTGAGTGAGCGCCATTAAGATAAAACCCAACATGGCCAGGCTCAGCAATAATTCTATTAATGTAAAGCCTTTTTTCATCACTGGATCCTTATTTTAAACATGCTTACGGTAATCCGTTTGGTATTAATATTCTGTGTTGGATTACTATATGGAGTGGTCAGGGTAATGGCGAATAACTGACTAGGTATTCCCTTACGATTATACCAGAGTGTATTAGTATTAGGAGAAACAGCAAGAGTAACATTTTTCCCTCTGAGGTCAACTGTCCTGATTTCTTCTCTATTTGGTGGTGCCTGACCAGGGTCATATACTCCATTACCATTTTTATCTTCAAAAATTACATTATAACCATCCGCAGTATTGTGAGCTACTCCATTGTCATCATACCAGGGCCGAAACTGTATACCAAACTGATGACTACCTCCCATAGACTGCTGTCTCACCCATTCCAGATCAGCATATAACTGGTTGGTGGCATTGACCAAATCATAATTGGCTTTTAAGGCTTTCAAACCCACACTGCCTATACCCAACAAAGTAGCAATAATACCTAAAACTACCATCATTTCTGTTAAAGTCATCCCTTTTGATTGAGAAACCAACATTACTCTCATCATTCTTTTTTTACTATATTTATCGTGAAAAAATCGTGAAGATTTTTTCAAGTTTCTATAATACTAAATAAGGGTATAGTTTCTATCTCTTTTGCTTCCTTGAGATAGTGGAAAAACAGCTTTACACTTTTTAAATGCAAAGAGGTCAAATCATAATTTAGATGTTGCCAATACTCTATCAAGGAAAGTTGAGAATAGCATCTAGCCAATGTTTTTAGATGATTGAGACCCCATCTTTTGGATGCTAGCAATGCTTGCCATATATGTTTAACAACCTGTTTGTATTCTTCCCAAACGCTTTTTCTCACTGCAAAAAGACCAAAGACAAAGGGAAGTCCGGTTAAATTATACCAAACTTCACCCAAGTCCAACTGATAGGGATAAATTTTTTCTGCTTGAAGTCTCAGTGCCCTATCACCAATCACCAAACCTGCCACTGCCTCTCCGTTAGGCTGTCCTATTTCACCTACTAGATATTTAGGTTGAATACCAAGATATTTAGAAAAAATCAACTTTAACAGCAAAATAGAGGTAGCAGAATGAGGTGTAAGCATGACTGGTTGTCCATCTAAAGCAGTCATGGGTATACGACTAAAGAGGATGACACTTTTGACTTTTCCATAAGAAGAAATAGAAAGCTCAGGCAAAATTAAGCATTTTCCAGCCATATCAGCATAAACCACAGAAGAAATAATTCCTAGCTCAAGCTCTCCTTTGTTTAAAAGGGCATTAGTCTCTGTTGGAGTGCCAGAAACGATTTTAAATCGGGTTTCACACTTAACCTTACCACTCTCTAAGGCATGATAAATTGGAACACAATTTAAAAATGGGAACTTACCTAAGCGAAGTGTTATTCTATCCATGTAATTTCTCCTTGAGCACCAGCCAGAATCACCGCCTCAGCCAGATTTTTCCCCTTCACTGGTAAAACCAAAAATCGAGCCATAGCGCCAGGAAAAAGCACCCCAAAGTTCTGTCCTTGCCCCAAGGCCATACTCCCTCGCCAAGTAGCCATCTCTAATAATTCACTGGGAGAAAAAGGCCCATAATCTAGCAAATAGGCCATTTCTTTGAACAAATTTAAATCGGTATTGCTAGCCAGACTATCTGTCCCCAAACACAGAGAAATGCCCATTTTCTTAAACAGTAACCAAGGGGCAGGTTTTAACCCTAGATAAGCATTACTACGAGGACAAAGACATACTTTAACCCCATATTTTTGTAAAATAGAAGCATCTCTCTCATTCACCTCAACACAATGAACACATAGAGTTTTAGGATTAAGCACACCCAGAGATTCTAAATAGGCAATAGGGCGTTTTTTTGGCACCTTAAAATTCTCATCCCATAATTTCTTTTCTATTAATAAATCTTTTAATGCCCCTTTACCTGTCAGCAAAAATTCCACTTCTGCCTGGCTTTCTGCCACATGGATAGAAAAAATCTGATTTCTATCTTCGGCCAATTGCTTTATTTTAGGGAGAAATTGGGGATGAACACTATAGGGTGCATGAGCACTGGGTATAAATGCTGGATGGGTATCTAAAAACATCTTCCAGGTTGGCCATCTAATTTCTGCCGTTTTTTGGTTAAAACCTAAAAATTCTAAAAGATTAACTTCAGATATGTTATCTTTACTATCGGATAAAGTTAAAAAATTTCTGACATTTCCTACCAATCCGGTGCCTGTTTGTCTTAACATTTTATATGCTTTGTGTTCTGCTGTTTTAAAATCTTTTTTATTTAACTTTTGCTTGGCTTCTATCAGTGATTTAAGCCAATGGACAAAGTTACCTGCTTTTAATCCTTTTAAGGCTGATAATTCCAGATGGGTGTGGGCATTGACCAGGGCAGGTAAAATTGCCCTTTCACCTAAGTCAACCCATTTCCCCTGAATGCCTTTTTCAGAAATATCTGCATAAGTATCTACCTTGATGATTTTCCCATTGCTCACCACTACTGCCCCATCCTCAATAGGGGGTCTAAAAAGGGGCAAGACCCATTTGGCACGGTAGATATTATATCCATTCATACTGCATATTTCTCCTTTGCGGTCTAAAACCTGCCTGTTCAATCAAATAGCACATTTTTTCTTCCTTCATTCTAAAATGCACTCCAGTAGCAGCTACTACATTTTCTTCCAGCATAAGGCTTCCCATATCGTTAGCCCCAAAAAATAAAGAAATCTGTCCAATTTTTTCCCCTTGGGTCACCCAGGATGCTTGAATATTAGCTACATTATCTAAAACAATCCGAGAAATAGCCAATGTTTTTAAGTATTCTACCGCACCTATAGGCCTTAAATGACTTAAGGCCGTATTTTTAGGTTGAAATGTCCAAGGAATAAAGGCCGTAAATCCCCCTGTTTTGTCCTGCAAGGTCCTGATTTTTAACATGTGTTCAATGCGTTCTTCATAAGTTTCTATGTGTCCAAACATCATAGTGGCCGTGGTTTTTAGGCCTAACTGATGGGCAACCTCCATTACCTGAAGCCAGGTGACAGTATTGCATTTATGCGGAGATAAACTCTTTCTCACTCTATCTACCAAAATTTCTGCCCCACCACCAGGTATAGAATCTAAACCTGCCTGTTTTAACCTGTTTATGGTTTCTCTTAAAGACAAACCTGATTTTTGGGCAATATGGGCAATCTCAGGAGGGGATAAACCATGGATATGGATACTGGGATAGTTTCTTTTTATCCATGAAAGCATCTCTTCATAAAACTCTATATCCAAATCAGGATGTAATCCCCCTTGGAGTAAAATCTGTATCCCTCCTAAAGTTAACAACTCTTCAATCTTTTTACCCAATTGTTCTTTAGTTAAAATATATGCTTCTTGATGTCCTTTTGTCCGCCAAAAGGCACAAAATTTACAACCAGAAATGCAAATATTGGAATAATTGATATTCCTATCCACAATATAAGTAACCACTGGCTGGGGATGTAAACCCCATCTAACTCTATCTGCAAGTTTCCCTAAACTAATTAACTCCCAATTAAATAAAGATATAGCTTCTTCTTTATTGAGGCGTTTATGAGAAAGAATTTTTTCTTTAATTTTATTCATTTTTCAACTAATTTCTCTAAAAAATGTATCTCTCTCTATTGGTTTATAACCTGTCTCCCTAATCAGGGATTCTAATTCAGCCCTAGTTAATGCTTGTGGAGACTGTGCTTCGGCCATATGGGTGATCTTTTCTTCTATAATAGTGCCATCCAAGTCATCTGCCCCAAAGTTTAGGGCCACCTGGGCCAGTTTGGGAGTAAGCATAACCCAATAGGCCTTGATATGAGGAATGTTGTCTAACATAATTCTAGAAATAGCCATAGTTTTTAATATATCTACACCGCTTGGGCCAGGTAAATGTGAAAGTTTTGTATTTTGAGGATGGAAACAAAGGGGAATAAAACAAATAAAACCCCCAGTTTTATCCTGCACTTCTCTTAAAGCTATTAAATGTTCAAGCCGTTCTCTTTTTGCCTCAATATGCCCAAACAGCATGGTGCAATTGGTAGGAATGCCTAAACGATGAGCAATTTGGGCAATATTTAACCATTGTTCTCCTGAGATTTTCCTGGGACATATCTTTTGACGCACCCTTTGGGCAAAGATTTCAGCCCCTCCACCTGGTAAGACTTGCACTCCGGCTTCTTTTAAAATACGCAACACTTGCTCTGTATTTTTTCCTGAAATTTCTGTAAAATGAGCAATCTCAGTAATAGTATAAGCCTTGATTATCGCCTCTGGCCGTAAAGAATGCACTAACTTAATTAACTCTACATAATAATCAAATGGCAAGTCAGGCTGAACACTACCCACAATATGAATTTCTTTTATAGGCTCATCAAGCCTAGCCTTTATCTTTTGCTCAATTTCTTCTAAGGTTAAAGTAAATCCCTGGGGGTCTCCTTTGGGTTTACCAAAGGCACAAAATTTACATAAATTTTTACAGATATTACTGTAATTTAGATGTTGATTATAGACATAATACACCTTTTTACCATGTAACCGCTCTTTTACTTTCTTGGCCAACTCTCCTATAGTCAATAAAGGTGCATCATATAACCTCAATCCTTCTTCTAAACTTAACCGCTCTCCTTTTTCTATTTTTTTAGCAATTTCCTCAATCTCACTTTCCATTACTCAATCCCCTTTTTAAAATATCTATCCAGATAGAAATCTTCTTTTCTAAACTCTCTGTTTTTGCCTCATAAATATCAATAGTATCCAAATAAGACAATGAATATGACTGTAAAAAACGTTCCATCATAGCATCCAGCATAAAAGCCGTCATTTCTAAATCCAAATCTTGGCGGATTTCTCCTTTTGTCTGTGCCTCCTTTAAAAGGGGTAATAAATAATCTCGGGAATAAAATCTAATGGCCTTAAGTAAGTGCTTTCGTCCTGGAACTTTATCTTCAAACAAAATTTTTAAATAAATCTGATAAATATGGGGATGCTGCTGAATAAACAAGATACCCATTTTTAAAGATGCACTTAATTTTTCAAAAATATTTCCCTTTTGGCTTTTAATAGGTTTTAAAATATCTTTGGCTAGTCGGACACCATGAGAAAAAACGTAAAGAAAAAGGTGTTCTTTATTGTGGAAATACTGATAAATTGAACCCTTTGCAATGCCCAATTTTTCTACAATGCGATTTAAACTAGCCTTAGCATAACCTTTAATGGCAAATTCCTTGGTAGCGATCTCTACTATCTTTTGCCTCTTTTCTTCAGGTAAACTCAAAAAAGTTTTTTGGGGTTTATGTTCTAACATGACCAGATGGTCATAATAGAGAAAAAAGGGGGATAAGTCAAGTTAAAAAATTCTTGCTTCTTGCCGCAAGCGTTTTAGGGCAAGCAAGGCATCTGCCCCACTTACGGGATTTAATGGACCAAAGATTCTGTTTGACCTGTCCTGGGGAAGGACAAACCCCTTTACTAGTCCAAGAATGCAAGCATTATAATAAGGCACTTTAGGGTCTAAATCTTTATAAGGAGAACGAACTCTTTGGAAACGATGGCGTAATTGTCTATTCCCAGTAACCCTTACTAAAATATCTTGGAGTATTTCACAAAACGAGGCCTTAGTGAGTTTTTGCTGGGGTTCAAAATAGCCATCTATAGTGGCAGAAAGTTCTCTAATTTCAAGAGGAATAATAGCTAAAATTTCTTTAGCAAAACGCTCGCCCAAAACGTCTTTAGCTGTTGGTAAACTATCAGGAATTACTTCTATCAATTGGGGTAAATGCAGTTCGTGCACCAGCAGGGCAGCCATATCTGCCTTGGTGATAACATCCTTTAAACCAATTTCTTTTCCTACCTCAGTTAAGGGTTGGGCCTTTTTGATTTTAGCGATTTTGTCTATCTCGTTGTAAGCCTTTAATACAAAAGGATTTTCTGTCTTTAACACCCTATCCAATAAAGAAAGGGATTTATCAAAAAGAAATGCCCTTTCATAAAGCAGGGCCATATAAAAACACGCTGAGGCATCCCCTGGTCTTAGGTTCATTATTTGTTTAAAGGCCTTTTCCGCCTTAGGTAACATTTTAGGAGTAAATAATAAATAAACCAGATGGATTTCTCCTTTATAAACATCTATTTTGTCATCGTCTGTTTTAACCATTTTTTTTGCTTCTTCTATTTTTACCCATGCAGCGTTTTGGTCTTTTTGATAAGCCTTTACCAAGGCTAAACCCACATATGCTTTTACTAAACCCGGGTCTTCTTCTAGGGCTAGGAGAAATTGTCTTTGGGCCTCTGAGATTTTACCTTTTTCTAAAAACACTGTGCCTACCTCTACATGATGTGTAGGACTAGAAACCCTAGTCTTTAAAAGGCTACCTTTATGACCACAACTACCAAGGAAAACAAAACCCAACAAAATCACCGTGTTTAACATCTTTTTCATAGCCACTCTCTTTTGACTTTTTTGTTTATTATAGTTAAATTAAACCTATGCATCTCTGGTTACGCAAATTCTGGCATTTATTAGGTAATGCCATCCCTATTATTTACTATTTTTCCTCATTAAGTTCAAAAAAAGCAGCCTTTATCATGTTTATAATTTTTTTATGTGTTTTTGTCTTAGATGTCTTACGTCTCATCTATCATCCTTTCAATCACTGGTTTTTAAACCATTTTGGGATATTAGTCAAAGAGAAAGAAAAACATGCTATTACCGGCAGCACATACTACTTTTTAGCTATAAGTATTACCATTTTTTTCTTCCCCAAGAATATTGCTACCTGTGCTATCCTTTATTTGACCCTGGGAGACCCCATAGCAGCCATTGTGGGTCATTATTTACCCCTTACCCCTATCTTTAAACAAAAGACCTTAGGCGGCTCCTTAGCTAACTTCTTCACTTGCTTAATCATTGGTGTTTGCTTTTTTCCTTTTATAATTGCTCTTTTGGGTGCCATTACCGCTACTCTCGCTGAGCTTTTTTCTCCTATTGATGATGCTATTTCCATTCCTTTATGTTCAGCCTTAGTGCTCTCTATTCTTTAAACTCTGTTTTTTATGATATCCTCTTTCTTGCTCTTCATGGTTATCTAAATTGAATAAACGGCGGGTGATATCTAAATACAGGTCAATCCTTTCCCTGTTTTCTTTTTGCTTTAAAAATTGGATGGGGTCATGAAGTATCTTTTTTATCATGGCCTCTGTCATTACTGCAATGGCTTCTTTGTCTTTTTCAGAAAGGTGTTTTAGCTGATTGAAGGTCTTATTCAATTCTGCATGTTTTATTTCCTCTAGTTTATGTTTTAAAGCAATGATAGTCGGTACTACAGATAAGGTTTCCAGCCATAGCTTAAACTTGATGGTTTCTTCTTCTATAATCCGTTCTGCTTTTTGTGCTTCTTTCTGGCGCTTGATTTTGTTTGCCTCTACTACGCCTTGTAAGTCATCTATGTCATATACATAAGCATTATCTATTTGGTTTATTTGGGGATCTATATCTCTAGGAACGGCGATGTCAATGAAAAATATAGGGCGGTGCCGACGAGCACGCATACTTTGCCTTACATCCTTTTCTAATAGGATAAAATTGGGGGCACCGGTAGAGCTAATAATAATGTCTACCTCTTTTAAACCTTCTTTTATTTCCTCCATAGAGATAGCTTTACCCTGAAATCTTTCTGCCAATTCAATTGCCCTTTCTAAGGTTCTATTTGCCACCACAATACTTTTTACTCCATTATTCAAAAGATGCTGTGCTGCCAATTCTGCCATCTCTCCTGCCCCAATAAGCATAATCTTTTTGCCCTCTAGATGACTAAATATTCTTTTAGCCATCTCTACTGCAGCATAGCTAATAGAGACTGCATGATGTGCTAGTTTTGTCTCTGTCCGAATTCTTTTAGCTACCGAAAAGGCCTTATGTAAAAGACGGTTTAAAATGGGCCCAGCTAAATGGTGTTTTAAAGCCAGACGATAGGCATCTTTTATTTGACCTAGAATCTGAGGTTCACCTATCACCATAGAATCTAGAGAAGAAGATACTCGAAAAACATGTGCCACTGCTTCTGTCTGTTGATACACATAAAGGGCGTTCTCAAATTGGCTTATGGGAATCTGATTAAAATCGGCTAGAAATTGCTTTACCGCCTTTACACCTGTTTCAACGGATTGTTTGGTAGTAAAAAGAATTTCTACACGGTTACAGGTGGAGAGGAATAAAACTTCTCTTAAAGGAGAAAGCTGTGCCAGTTGAGATAGAATTTCCTCTGAGTTACCACTGGCACCCAATTTTTCTCTCACTTCTACTGGAGCTGTCTTATGATTTACCCCGACTAAAACAATCCAATTATCCATTTTTATCTAAAACTATGATAAGTTTTTAAAAAGTAATTAACCCCCAAAAAGGTAAAAATTAAAAATCCAAAACCAATAATAGAAAGCCATGCAGCACGACGACCTCGCCAACCTATGGCTAACCTCTCATGTAATAGTATAGCATAAACTAACCAAGTAAGAACAGACCAAATTTCCTTAGCATCCCAATTCCAGAAACTTCCCCTAACCCATTGAGCATAGACAGCACCTATGACTAATCCTATGGTAAGCATGATGAATCCCACAATCAGAGCGTGATAATTAAGCGTATCTAAAAAAGACAAAGAAGGTAAACGTCCAGAAATTTCGGTTATTTTTTTTTGTTTGATTTGTTTTTCCTGTAAAAGATATATCACACCAGCACAAAAGGCTACTGCTAATAGTGCGTCTCCTAAAAGGCTAAAAACAATGTGCAGATTAAGCCACAAACTGCGGAATATAGGGCGAGGAGGGGAAGTAACACCTGGGATTATTCTAGAAAGAAACATCAACACTAAGATTAAGGGATTAAAAAAGGCACCCAACACACCTAGGCCAAAACGAAAAAAAAGAATAAGATAAACAAGGGCTAGTAGCCAGGCCATAAAAGAGATGGAACCTTTCATGGCTATAACTGGGAAATGACCTAATTGAACCCAGTTGCAGATAAAACCCACTGTATGGGCCAAAAAACCACCTGTGAATAAAAATGTAGATAACTGTTGAATTTTGGGTTTTGGTGAAAAAAGAGAAACGAAAAAACCGCCCATGCTGATGATATATCCTATTAAGGCTAACTGGTAGAAAAAAATGTCCATAGTTTTTTATACTATAAAATGTGATTGGTTGACAACCAGCTATTTTTTATTTTGTTTTATAACTTCTTTCACTGCTGAGATAACATATTTCACATCTTCTTCACTCATTTTGGGATAAAGGGGTAGGGAGACAATCCTTTGATAAGTGCTATAGGCTATAGGATAATCTTCTGGTTTATATTTATATAAATGGCGATAATAGGGATGGATATGTAATGGTATAAAGTGAACAGAGCAACTAATACCTTTTTCCCTCAACAATTCTATAAATTGATTTCTATCAATAGAAAGTCTTTCCAATTTTAATTTAATAACATATAAAAGCCAGCTATGTTCTATATTATTCTTTAAAAATGGTGTCTCTATTTCAGGCATTTCTTTGAATGCCTGATTATACATAGAAACAATCTCTTTTCTTCTTTGCCAAAAAATATTCACCTTTTCTAACTGAGCCAGGCCTATGGCAGCAGCAATATCTGTCAGATTATATTTATAACCCGGGGCGATGATTTCATAATACCAGGAACCTTTAGCTGTATATCTCTTCCAAGCATCCTTGCTTATGCCATGTAGACTCATGCACTGCATTTGTTCAGCCCATTTTTTATTTTCTGTAGTAGCCATGCCTCCTTCACCAGTAGTGATGTTTTTGTTGGCATAAAAACTAAAACAAGTAATGTCTCCTATCACGCCTATATTTTTCCCTTTATACTTTGAAGGAAAGGCATGAGCTGCATCCTCAATAACCTTCAAATTATATTTTTTAGCTATTTCCATAATGATATCCATATCACAGGGATGACCGGCAAAATGCACCGGGATGATGGCTTTGACTTTTGAAATATCGGTATTTTCTAAATAGGCTAGAATCTTTTGGGGGTCTATATTCAGGGTATCTGGTTGGATATCTACAAAAACAGGTTTAGCCTTAAAGTATCTTATTACTTCTGCAGTAGCGGCAAAAGTCATAGGAGAAGTAATAACTTCTTCCCCTCCTTTAAGGCCAATAACCTCTAATGCTAAGTGTAAGGCAGCAGTGCAAGAATTAAGTGCTACGGCATATTTTGCTCCCACTAAAGTAGCAAATTTTTCTTCAAATTCTTTTACCTTAGGCCCTGTGGTGAGCCAACCTGACTTTAAAGTCTCTATCACCCCCTCTATTTCTTGTTGCTCTATAGAAGGTAAAGAAAAGGGGATAAATCTTTCAGACATTATTTTGAGATTTCTCCTTTTGTTTGAAGTTTAATAATTTATCTAAATCAGAGATTTTGGGCACAAGTTTTTTAATCTCCTTTTTTACGGCCTCCACGTTTTTCTCTTTAATATAGACTAAAAGATTGGAGTTTACCAATTTGTTTAAAATGGCCTCCCTTTCCTTTTGATGAGGGACAACTTTTTTAAGGTAACTTCGCAACTTCCCTAATAACTTTAGAAAAAGGGCATAATCCTCTCCGAATTGGTTTTCCAATTCCTCCCGCAATTTTTTGGCCATAGCTGGGCTTTTTCCTGCCGTAGAAATGGCAATAGTTAAATCCCCTCTAGTTACTACTGAAGGCACAATAAAATTGCATTTTTCAGGCTGATCCACAATATTACACAAGATATTAGCTGCGTTAGCCTCTTTACTTAAACGGGCATTGAGGATTTCATCATTGGTGGCTCCAATGACTAGGAAAACGTCTTTTAAATAATCGGTTTTATATTCAGCACCAAGATAAGTTATTTTTTTATCGCTAATAATGCTTTTTAATTCAGGTATCACTTCTTTAGCCACTAATTTTATGTTTGCCCCACCATCAAGGAGCCTTTTAATTTTACGCAGGGCTACCTTGCCTCCCCCTACCACCAAGCAATTTTTCCTCTTGAGGTCTAAACAAACAGGATAATATCTCATTTTTTATCTCCCAGTTTAAAAAAACAGTTAATTATGTTTCTTAAATACTCTCTATTTCATATAGCAGACGCATTTTCTTCACTCAAACCAAAAACTTCCTTAAAGTCCTGAATAAATTCTTAAGTCGTTCTATTTTACTGTAAATTCAATGGATGTTAATTTTTCTTTTTTGGGTCCTAAAATAATTACCTCCCACTTCCCTTTTAAATCAGGATAAATAATCTTTCTACTCCAAGTCCTCCACCTGGCAGATCTTATGGGTAAAACGATAGCCATAGCTACCTTGCCTTTATAAAGCCATATATGTCTGACCTTTGTGGGTTTCTTTGCCCCTAAAATCTCTGTAAAACAATAAATAGGAGTGGGGGCAGTAAGATGAAATTGGGTTTGAGGATGAATTGGTTCACGGTCTTTTATATCTAAACACACGGAAATACGTTTGACAGAAATATCTAAAACAGTTTTTTTCTCAGGTTTAAGCTGAGTTTTGGATAAAGGTGGTGATATTTGGGCAGGTATAGTTTTTCCTAAACTTCCTTTTTTTCTCATGGTTTGCAGGGATAATTTGTTCATTCCTGCCTGTTTGGTAGGCAGGTTTTTTTCTGATAGATACCAAGAAAGTGAAAGAAAAAATAAAACAAAAATCACTCCTAAAATAATGGGTTTGTAGTTTGTCTTCTTGATTTTTGCTTCTGGAATTGGATGTGCAATTTGTTCCTCATATTGGGTTATAATCTTATCAGGACTCAGTCCAAGATAACTGGCATAAAGACGCAAATAACCCCTGATATAAGCAGGGGCTGGTAAGGCTTGCCAATTATTGGCCTCAATAGCTTCTAGATAAAAAACAGAAAGTTTGGTGTCAGCGGCCGCTTTATCTATAGAAATTCTCTTTCCTTCTCTCACTTCTTTCAATATTTCTCCCACAGTAGCCATATTCCCAAAATGCCATAAAGAGCAATTTTTGTCAAAAGTGGTAATCTCCCCAAATCCGTGATAACTTTTAAAGAAAACCCACAGACCTGTCTGCCGTCGGGTAGGTTGGAATTTTCTCCAAAAAGAGGTCGCGGATTTTGGGTCAGTAAGCATCTTGACAGAAGTAAAAGAGACAAAGTATTATGCCTATATGTTCAGAAAAGAGATATTGTATTTTGAGAAACCAGGACCAGCCAATACCCAAGCATGTCTTGATATTTTAGAACGGTTGGTCCAGGAAGGTTATAAAGATTTTGTGGTAGCTTCCACTACTGGTGAAACAGGTCGGTTAGTAGCAGAAAAATTAACCCATTATAATATAAATTTAGTGGTTATTGGTCATTGTGTGGGTTTCAAAGGTCCCAATCAGGATGAGTTTTTGCCTCAAAACTACAATGCTATTTTGTCTGCTGGAGGACGGGTTTACAAAGGAACCATTCTTACCCATTCTCTGGAAAAGGCCCTTTCCAAAAAATTTAACGGTCTCTATCCTACCCTGTTAATTGCTGAAACACTGCGCAGATTAGGAGAGGGAATGAAAGTATGTTGTGAAATTGTGATGGAGGCCTGTGATGCAGGATTAATAGCCGAAGGTAAAGAAGTAGTAGCCATGGCTGGCACGGCTAAAGGAGCAGATACAGTGACTGTTATTAAATCTGCAGCCTCAAAGCGGTTTCTAGAATTAAAGGTATTGGAAATTCTGGCTAAACCCAGGGCTTAGGTAAAAAATGCTGGTATATGATTATTCTAATCTTATTGAAGAAAATATAGGTAAAGAGGGAATTCCCTCTAATTTTTTAGAAACAAACAAAGGGCTATTACAAGAAATAGATAACGAGATTAAAGCTAAGCGTCAAGATGGTAGCTTTGGTTTTATGGAATTGCCTTTCCATCAGCCAGAATTGGATGAGATTAAAAAAATGGCTTCTGATGCTCGGAAAAAGTGGGAAAATATCATTGTATTGGGAATTGGTGGTTCTTCTCTAGGAGCTATGGCCATCCACCAGGCCCTTCATCATCATTTTTATAATCTTTTGAATGCAGAAAAGAGAAATGGCTACCCTAGGATATTCTTTATGGACAATGTAGACCCTGAGTTAGTCCAGGGTATTTTAGATGTGATTGATATAAAACACACACTTTTTTTGGTTATTAGTAAATCAGGCAAAACAGCCGAGACCCTTAGTCACTTTTTATTCTTTCTTGAAAAGGTGAGAAAACAAGGAGACCCTATAAAGCAAATAATTATCATTACTGACCCAGAAAAAGGACCTTTAAGAGAGATTGCCAGAAGTGAAGGATTTTTAACCTTCTCTGTTCCTCCTAATGTAGGGGGCAGATATTCGGTGCTTTCAGCGGTGGGATTAGTGCCTGTGGCCCTTTTGGGTATAGATATAGATGCCTTATTAGCAGGGGCACAGGCCATGGCTAAACGATGTGAAGCTATAGAAAATCCTGCTTATCTCTTTGCGTTAATTCAGTTTCTGTTTTTACAAAAGGGGAAAAATATTCATGTTATGTTTCCCTATGCCCAAACATTACTTGGTATGGCTGATTGGTGGCGCCAACTATGGGCAGAAAGTTTGGGCAAAGAAGGAAATGGTCCTACCCCAGTTAAGGCACTGGGTGTAACAGACCAACATTCACAACTACAGCTTTATATGGATGGTCCACGTGATAAAATTATCACTTTCATCACCGTGAAAGATTATGGAAATGATGTGTTTATTCCGCATTCTTTTAAAGATTTTCCTGATTTAGCCTATTTAGGAGGCCATACATTTAATGAATTAATACAGGCAGAACAACTAGCTACAGAAGTAGCCTTGACCAAAGCAGGTTGTCCCAATGGCAAATTTGTTTTAGATAACATTGATGCCTTTACTTTAGGAGAATTCATTTATTGTTTAGAGCTAGCTACCGTAAGTTGTGGGTTATTCATGGGGATTAATCCCTTAAATCAACCAGGAGTAGAGTTAGGAAAGCGTTATACCAGGGCCTTAATGGGAGAACCCAATTTCCAGGAAGAAAAGAGAGAAATTGAAACATTAAAATGCGTTCACGCCAAAGTGTAAGGCCCTTTAAGTTAGTAAAATATTTTTCTTATAGCAGTTTTTTTCTTATTTTATTTGCCTCTCTAACCCTTTCTTTTATTGTTTCCAAAGGTGCTAAATCTTTAATTTTACAGAAAAGTGAAGAATATGCATTATTGGTAGCCAAAAATCTAAATCACCAGGTTTTTCTTCAATTTACCCTGCCTACAGTGGCTGTTTTTGGCCGTATTAGGCTAAGAGAAAAGGTGCAGTTTGAACGTTTGGATAGGATTGTAAAAAACACTATTCATGGCTTTGATATAGAGCAAGTAAATATTTATGATGTGAAAGGCACTATTGCTTATAGCACAAATAAGGAGCTAGTAGGCAAAAAACTTACTTTGCCTCCAGAGTTTCAGATGGCCAAAAAGGGAAATTTGGCTTCTAGACTAGAAAAAAATAAATTGAAAACCTATGCTCCCTTTCGGGCAGAAAAGGCTCTAGCACAAGAAACCACTCTAGTACTGGGTATCTTTGAAATTACCCAAGATTTAAGCAAGGATTATAAAATCATTAAAAACTTTCATACTACAGTAATAGCCAGCTCTATTTTCATTATGGGACTTTTGTTTTTAGGACTAACCTTGATTGCTAAAAGGGCAGAAAGAATTATTGAAGCCAGAGCCGAAGAAAGAAGGAGATTGGAAGATAGACTAAGAAAAACAGAGCATTTAGCCAATCTAGGAGAAATGGTGGCCGCTGTTTCTCACGAGATTAAAAATCCCTTAGGAGTTATTAGTAGCACTGCTGAATTGTTACAAAATAGAAAAAAAGAAGACGAGACTCAAGCCCAACTAGCTCAAATTATTTTAGAAGAAACCAAGAGGCTTAATCAAACCTTGAGTGAATTTTTAGAGTTTGCTCGTCCAGAAATTCCCAAATTTGCACCATGCGCAGTTACAGAAGTGCTGGACAAACTCCTAAGTTTTCTTATCCCTGATTTTCAATCTCATAGGATTGAAGTAATAAAAGAATATAGAGATAATCCTGTCATAGAAGCCGACTCAAATCTATTACATCGTGCCTTTTTAAATATTATCATGAATGCCATTCAAGCCATGCCTTCTGGAGGTCAATTGAAGGTCACAGTGGAGGCAGTTCCTGATAATAAAGGAGTAGTGATTATGTTTACTGATACAGGCACAGGTATGCAAGAAGAAGTCTTAGAAAATATTTTTACCCCATTTTTCACTACCAAAGAAAAAGGAAGTGGTTTGGGTCTATCCATTGTGAAAAAAATTATTGAAAATCATGAAGGAAGGGTTAAAATTGAAAGTAAAATAGGAGAAGGAACAAGGGTAATAGTCTTTTTACCCTAAATACAGATATGGAAAACATACTGGTTGTTGACGATGAGAAAAATTTCTTAATTATTTTAAAGGCAGTGTTAGAAGAAGAAGGATACCAGGTTCTTACTGCCCAAGATGCCTTTACAGCCCTAGAAATCCTTTCCCACACTGATGTTGACACAGTACTTACAGACATGAAAATGCCTCAGATGGATGGAATACTTTTGTTGGAAAGAATTAAACAAATTAATCCTGAATTGCCAGTAATCATAATGACCGCCTATGGCACTGTGGAAAAAGCAGTGGAAGCTATGAAAAAAGGGGCCTTTGACTATGTGTTAAAACCTTTTTCTAATGAAGAACTAAAGCTCAATGTGCGTAAGGCCATTGATATGCACCACTTGTTGCGAGAGAATAGGCGGCTTAATCAAGCCTTACACCAGCGATATCACTTTGAAAATCTAGTAGGTAAGAGCACAGCTATGCAGCGTATTTTTGATTTGATTAGAAAGGTAACTAATACCAAAACCACTATCCTCATAACAGGAGAGACTGGCACTGGTAAAGAACTTGTGGCTAAGGCCATTCATTATAATAGTGGACGGAAAAATGGTCCTTTTATATCTGTTAATTGTGGTGCTTTGGCAGAAACCCTTTTAGATAGTGAGTTATTTGGTCATGAAAAAGGTTCCTTTACTGGTGCTATTGCTTTGCGTAAGGGGAGATTTGAGTTAGCAGACAAGGGTACACTTTTTTTAGACGAAGTCAGTGAGATGTCTCCTTCCCTCCAAGTAAAGCTATTAAGAGTTTTACAAGAGAAAGAATTTGAACGCGTAGGAGGAACCAAGACTATCAAGACCGATGTGCGTATCATAACTGCTTCTAACAAAGACCTAAAAGAGGAAATAAAAGCAGGAAGGTTTCGGGAGGACCTTTATTACCGGCTTAATGTAGTTCATATTCATTTACCACCTTTGCGAGAACGAACAACAGATATTCCTCTATTAGTGGCTTATTTTCTCAAAAAATATAGCAAAGAAATGAGAAAAAGGGAGTTAAAGGTCACCCCTGAGGTCTTAAATATTCTCTATAATTACTCTTGGCCGGGTAATATCAGAGAATTAGAAAACGTAATAGAGAGAGCAGTAGTGTTGTGTTCAGGAGAGGAGATTAAACCTGAACATCTCCCTGAACGTTTACGGGAACAAGATACTTCAGTTCATGCTGAGATTTTTAAACATCTTCCTCCAAATCTCAAGTTACCTGAAATTTTAGAAGAAATAGAGGCCAGGTTTATCAAACATGCCTTAGTGCAAAATAATTTTGTTCAAGCAAAAGCAGCCAGGGCATTGGGTATTACCAAAAGCTTACTTCAGTATAAAATTAAAAGGTATAAATTATTACCCCAAAAAGATTGGTAAGTATAAAAATTTGTATCTATTAAAAATCCTTTATTGTCTTAATAATCTGAAGATTATGAGAAACATAGTAAAAATTTTTGAACATTTTTAGTATTTTATAAAAACAGAAAAATGGCTATTCACCTTTATTATCAAAGTGGCACAGTTTTTGCTTTTAATTATCTAATTGAGAAAACCTTTCACTTTTCTCCCTCCTCTAAGCCGATGGGTAAGACCATCGGCTTTTTAATTTTTGACAAACCGTTCATTTTAGGATAGTTTAAAGCGTTATTTGAGGGAGAAAAATGAATCAGGTGGAAATTATTCCCGTAGAAGATAAAAAGCAGCTAGATACATTTGTAAAAATCCCCTGGAAGATTTATAAAGATAATCCTTATTGGGTTCCTCCCCTTATTTCTGAAAGAAAGACATTTTTAAACCCTAAAAAGAATCCATTTTTCTCACATGCCACAGTAAAGTTATTTTTGGCCTATAAAGGTAAAGAACCTGTGGGAAGGATAGCGGCGGTTATAGATAGACAGTATATTCGTTATTACCAGGAAAAAGTAGGCTATTTTGGTCTTTTTGAAACACTCAAAGATTACTCTATTGCTATTTCACTTTTCAATGAAGTGGAAAAATTTTTAAAAGGCCATGGTATGAAAAAGATTTTAGGCCCCTTGAACTTATCTACCAATCATGAATGTGGTCTGCTTATAGAGGGTTTTGACTATCCTCCCGTGGTTATGATGCCCTATAACCCCCCATATTATAAGGAATATATAGAAAAAAGCGGTTTTAAAAAAGCTCAAGACCTTTGTAGTTATTATGTTGATTTTAATCATGTAGATGAAAGAGTGTTCAAGAGAGTTGAACAAAAGGCTGCCAGAAAAAATCTTACCGTAAGAAAAATAAAAATAAATGACCCTGAAGAAATAAAAAAGATAAGAGAAGTTTATAACGATGCCTGGGGTAAAAATTGGGGATTTGTGCCCCTGACTGATGAAGAGTTTTTTTATCTCGCTAAAGAACTGAAAAAATTGGTTATTCCTGATTTAGCCCTAGTAGTAGAAAAGGATGGGAAAATTGTAGGCTTTAACTTATCCATTTGGGATATAAATCCCATACTCAAAAAATTAAATGGCAGGCTTTTCCCATTTGGGATATTTAAATGGCTTTACTACTCAAGAAAGTTAACCTTTGTCCGTGGAATAACCTTAGGCATTAGTGAGCAATATCGGTATATTTTAGGCCCTTTACTTTTTCTCAAACTCTTAGAAATATCTAAACAAAAGGGTTTTTTGCGTTGGGAGATAGGGTGGGTATTGGAAAATAATGTCATTGTCCAAAATATCTTTAAAAAGATAAATGCTAAACTCTATAAAAAATATCGAATCTTTGTCAAAGAATTATAATTTGAACATTCCCCAAAATTTAGGCGTTAATCTTTATTTATAGCTTAGCAGATGCTTCGTTAAGCCATCAAGACCAAGCCTTCAGGGTGGCCAGACAGGTTAAGGGGCCGTATGGAGAATGTTCATTGCCTACAGGAATTATAAATATTTTCAATCTCCTCTATCATTTTAGCAAAGGAATATCTTTGTTCTACCAATTTCCGTCCTTTTTTACCCAATTTTTCTCTCAAAGCAGGGCTTTTATATAACTCTAAAACTGCTTCAGTAATGGCTTGTGGATCTTGGTGCGGAACGATTAAACCTGTTTCTCTATGTTTTATTACTTCGTAAATACTACCTATATTGGTAGTAATAACTGGTTTTTTCATGGCTAAGGCTTGCAAAATTGCCTGCGGTAAGCCTTCACCAGCATAAGAAGGATGCACCAATACATCTAAAGAGGCTAAAATCTGGGGTATGTCTTCTCTAAATCCAAGTAAATGGACTTTATTTTGTAAATTAAAATCTTGGATTTGTTTTTCTATCCTTGCCCGGGCTCTTTTGTTCCCATTGCCTACTATATAAAATTCAGCATGGGGAATTTCTTTTAAAATTTCTTTTGCAGCTAAAATAAAGTATTTGTGTCCCTTCCATTCTAAAAAGATAGAAATCATCCCTATATTAAAACCATTTGGTGGAAGTAATCCTGGTTTTACTTTATCAGGGTCAAACACAGCCAAATCTACACCTGTAGGGATAGAAACAATCTTTTTAGGATTAAACTTATTGTAATTTATTAACTGATTTTTAATAGCCTCACCGGTGGTGATGATATAATGAGGAAATACATTATAAAGTAGCCAGCTTAGAGGGGTTCTTCCGATAGGGGTAGAAACATGTCTAGTTCTGATCAGGGCAAATTTGGGATAAATAGTTTTAACTATCCCTCCTAGCCAGCTATCCCAACTGGTATGAGTATGTAATATATGAATATGTTCTTTTTTTATTAAATCTAAAACCGCAAAAATTCCTTTTAAGTCCCTTTTTTTTAAAGGCAAAGGATAAACCTTGAGTTCCATTTGACAGGCCTTTTTAAAAATCTCACTTTTGGGGAATGCCCCTAAAGTAATCCAATAATTTTTTTCTCTTAGTGCCCTTATTTTGTTTAAAATCCTGATTTGTTGTCCTCCAAAACCCATGGCACTTTCTAGATGTAGAATTTTTATCTTAGGCATTTTCTCTTGTTTCTAACCTACCCATTTCCATGAAGTAAAAAGAACTGGCCATAATACCATAAGTTCACAATCTTGCATTTTGCTTGTTATATGCCAGCAATAATGGAATTTCAATGGACTTTAGATATTTAAGTAGGAAAAAATTATATTTCCTATGGAAAATTGTAACCCCTCCCTTTACAGGACAAGCAGTCTTAGTATAATATGCAAAGCGCGGAATTAAATGATTAAATGGCCGAAGAAAAGAAAAGCGGAGTTATACCAGAACTATTAGAGAAAACAACTTATGTTTTTATTTTACTAACCCTATTTTCACTACCACTCTTTGAGGCCCCTAAAAATATTGCATTTGTAAGTGCTTTATTTCTTTTCTTTATAGGAAGCGTTCTTTATAGAAAAAAGTTTCCACTTGCGGGCATTGATAAGGCATTATTACTTTTCCTTTTCCTGACCCTGGTCAGCGCCATTTTTTCCCCTTATAGAGATTATGCCCTAAAAAAAGGTGCCTGGGATACCTTCAGGTTTGTTATGCTCTTTTTTCTGGTCAAATACAGCATTGACACCAAAGCTAAAATAAAGTTTGCTATCTTGATTATTATCATTTCCATGATGATAGGAGACCTTATAGGGATAAAGCACTATTTAGAAGCACCCTCTCTAGAATCTATTAATTTTATTGGTTATCGCACTAGTACTGCTACCTATTTAGCACTCTTTCTTTCCTTAACTTTTGGCATATTGCTAACTAATAAACCGAAGAAAAATCCTTTTTTCTTTCTGGTAGTAGCCGCTACTATCTTGACTCTTGGAGTGCTTTCTCTGTCCTTAACCAGGGCCACCCTTTTTTCTGTAAGTGTAATATTTTTAATCTTCTGTGCCCTCAGAAGGCATTTTAAGATACTAGCCCTTGGATGCCTTTTGATTATTCTGTTTCTATCTCTTTTTGTCCCATTAAAGGAAAGGATTAAAATGTTAAAGCCTGATTTTTATGTTCGCTGTGCAATTTGGCAAGGAGCCTTGAAGATAATAAAGGATAGACCCTTTTTAGGCATTGGGCCCAAAACTTACAGTCTTAAAGAAAATCGAGTAAAATACAATCTTCCTAGAGATATAAGGAGCAGTGATGCCCACAATGTTTTTTTAAATATTGCTAGTGAGAGAGGGTTAATTGGACTTTTCTCCTTCCTTATTTTTTTAGGGTTATATTTGCATCTACTTTCCAAAACCAGGAATAGAGAGGGCGAGATTATTACCCCTTTATGGTATGCCTGCCTTGGGAACTTTATTCACCTTTTTGTGATTGGAATAGGATACTCAATGTTGAGCACAGAAAGTGCTATGCTCTTTATGGCTATTTTGGGCCTATTTTCATCGAGTATAAAAGTTGAGCGAGTTTAGGGAAAAACAGGGGAAAGCTGAGATATCTTTTCTTGTAATATATTTATGACCTCCTTTGGTTTAATCTCGCCCAAACACTCAGAAAATCCTTTGTTATTACAGCCTTTTTTGTCACAAGGCACACAGGGCCATTCTTTTTGAATAATAATATGTTTTCCTAAAGATTGGACACCCTTCCTTTTATAAGGAGATTGAAAGGACTTTACCGGATAGCTCAAATTGTTTTCCCAGGGCCCCCATCTATGGGTAAGACTAGGGCCAAATAGGGCAATTACAGGTTTATTTAAAGCAGCAGCA
>Ga0190304_1000337_pt1 | contig 22163 bp, 26 predicted proteins | sample 48700712_MG_FD_161670 | JGI IMG/M metagenome (GOLD analysis project Ga0190304, IMG submission 161670) | Hydrothermal vent sediment bacterial communities from Southern Trench, Guaymas Basin, Mexico - 4870-07-1--2_MG | ecosystem: Environmental > Aquatic > Marine > Hydrothermal vents > Sediment ...
GAATGAACCCGTAACAGAAGAGTTCTATGTACCTCAAAACTCATCGAGAGTGGTTGTCACGGTAACGTGGAGCACAGGTGGGTATCAATTTGAAACCGGGGAAGGGGACTTAACAGTGCACTTATACCGCCCGTCCGGTCAGGAGATAGCACCTGATACAATCTCCACTCACATATCGGGATACATTGATGCATACAGTTACTGGGGACCTCGCGTGGTAGTGAAGCCCACTACCATTGAGGGAGAAATGAACGAACCAGGGTCACGTAGAGTATACAAGAGCCATACAGTACTGTATGATATAGAGAATCCGGGGAACGGGACATGGAAGCTCGAGATGATCCCAAAAGACCTGCTGCATTTCAGCTATAACATTGATGTGAACCCTATAAAGTCTCCAGTCAAATTTTAATTAAGCATTAAGCCTAAGCCAATTCAATCAGAGATCAGAATGGTTGATGATTGGCTTAACTTATTTTTTTCTTCTCTCAATTATTTGAAATATCATTATATCGTTTGCATGCTACACTACACGCTAACTCGTCAATAATCAGGCATTGGCGTGAGTGTTGGAGACGTTCCAACATTGAGAGAATAAACCGCCTGCTATTTCTGGCAGGCGTAGCACCTCTTTCTCTGAAGCTATCGCTATCCAAACGATATTTCGCAACTAATATACAGGAGTGATGCCGATAGCTTTCTCTGTGGCATCTATCGTTACATCTATGAGCAAGGATAGAGAAGGATCATAGCACCGTTCGGTATTCCTCATCTCCTCCGCGGTCATGCCTGCACGTATAGCCAATTCCAGCTCGTTTACTCGCTCTGCAACGGTAGATTCACCAACCATCTGCGCACCTATCAATTTATGTGTGTATGCCTCGAACAGGAGCTTCAATGTTAGTGGCTTCGCACCCGGGAAGTAACGTGCTTTCACAAGCTTCGTCGCCACACCACTCAATGTTTTTATACCTACCCTTGCTGCCATTTCTGATGTCACGCCAACCGAGCCAACGAGCAAGCCCCCTATCTCTGCTACTGTTGGACTCAGGCAAGGCTCACAGATAGAATATAACGATGGTTGCGCATTAATATCACTCAATATATTATCAGCAACGACCTTTGCCTGAACTACCACCGTAGATGCCAGCTGGCTCAGCCTCGGTCTGTGAGTAATAGCATCTATGACCTCGGTGCAATCACCAAGTGAGAATACATCATGGAGATAACTTCGTCCACCCTTCATCTTCACATGCATCGCGCTGTCAGTAACAATCCCACCACTCTCACCTGTTTCTATACCGGCATCAGCCGCGAGTTTCGTATTCGGCTTCATCCCCTTTGCTATAACAACGACATCAGCCGGTAACTCCTTCGCTGAAGCTCCTTCGCCTATCACCACTGACTTCACTCGCCCTCCTTCGCCCTTAACTGCTGTTATCTCCGTACGTTCGAGTATAAACCTGATCCCATGCTGCTCTTCCAGCCACTTCTTCACCATATCACCCATATCGGGGTCCAAACTGGAAGGAAGGAGTGAGGGAGGACCGCCAAGAACGGTTGTCTTTAACCCTCTCGTTGCAAATGCCACCGCTGCTTGCAGTCCTATTATTCCACGTCCACGAACAAATGCATTCTTCGCACCTTCCATCGCAGCTTCTATCTTCTCTGCATCAGTCTCATTGTTGAATGTATAAACACCATCGAGTTCGGTCTCTGCGACCGCATCAGGGACAGAAGGGCTTCGTCCTGTTGCTATTACAAGATAATCATACTTCAATTCCTCCCCGGTTACCAATGTTATGGTCTTATCATCGAGGCTTACCCTCGTAACCTCTGTCTCTGTCCTGAAATCAACACCCTGGTCGAGGAAGAACTTCGGCTCGTTTATCTCCGTCCTCTTTATTTCATACCAGCCCCTTAATGCGAATGGCAATCCGCAGGTGGATACCCAGCCACTTCGCTCTCGCTTTATCAACGTCAAATCCAGCCCCTCCGCCACCGCATCACGCCTCGCAAGCAGATTTCTCAAGACATATATCCCGGCAATACCACCACCAATAATAACCACCTTCTTCACCATCTTTCTCCCCCACTTCCTTTAATCTTTTATCCTTATTCATGTAAAGAGCTATAAATAATCAGCGGTTTTTTTGCTGTGTTGTGTGGTAATGTGAACATGCGTGAGCTGAGCGTTTGTATAAGGAGTTAGACCTTGTGAAGACCTTGCGATGGGCTCTCGGGAAAACTATGGGGCTACATCATTGCAACGCTTAGCACTTCACTCACTTCACCCTTCATACTGGTTAACAACCTCCACTACCCTCTTTATATCATCTCTACTTAAAGCTGGATGTACCGGGAGGGAGACCACCTCAGCACTGGCAATCTCAGCCTCAGGGCAATATGTATCTGAGTGGAATACCGGCTGCCTCGGTAAAGGCATTGGATAGTATATTCCATAACCTATACCATGGTCATCGAGATGCTGCAGGAACTTTTCCCTCGCTCTAACCCTTATCGTATATTGATGAAAGACATGCCTGACACCGGGAGCGACGTAAGGACTACTGAGATTCAATCGTTCATTGTAATATCGCGCATTACTTATTCGTCGCGCATTGAATTCCTCGAGCTTCTGTAACTGCACGAGACCAATAGCCGCGGCTATATTCGTCATTCGATAGTTATATCCCAGACATTCATGTATATACCTCTCCTTCTGACCATGATTCCTTATCATACGTGCCTTCTCCGCTATCTTCTCATCATTGGTGGTTATCATCCCACCTTCACCGGTGACGATATTCTTCGTGGAATAGAAGCTGAAGACACCTATATCGCCAATTGAACCCACCATCCTGCCTCTGTACATGGCGCCATGTGCCTGTGCCGCATCCTCAATCACCAGAAGCTGATGCTCCTCTGCTATCTCCATGAGCTCCTTCATATCACACGGCTGTCCATAGAGATGCACGGGTATTATCGCCTTCGTTCGCTCTGATATCTCACGCTCTACCTTCTCTGGATTTATATTATACGTCCTCGGGTCTATATCAACGAATACCGGTCTGGCACCCTGCATGAGCACGCATGAGGCGGTTGCGAAGAAAGAGAATGCAGTTGTAATCACATCGTCACCGCTTTTTATACCCGCAGAGGCGAGTGCGGTATGGAGTGCAGCGGTACCCGAATTTGTCGCAATTGCGTACTCAACGCCTAATAAAGATGCAAATCTATCCTCAAACTCTTCTACGAGCGCTCCCTGTGCCAGCATACCGGATTCCAATACTGCTTTTACCGCTTCTATCTCATCCTTGCCTATCTCTGGCTTTGAGATTGGTATCATCAAATGTAATTGTATGTAATTCAGTCAATCATATTTATTTTCTATTCCCTAGTAATTCTATGGCTCTCTGTACTTCCATATTCGGTATTCCGCCTTATATGCGTCATAGATTGTATTATTCCTGTAATCCACATCCAGATGAATAGCCCAATAGCCATAACGCCCTTTATCAAGCAGTATTTCTATCGTCCGGGTATTATGTAGCCCGATCAGGCGGTCTTCCACGGTGTATAACTTCCAATAAGGGTCTATTATACACCAGTTGGATAATTTCCGCCAGTCGCCCCCGGTATATATCATCCCGTAAGCGTGTACGCCCGAAGAGCCCCATGCTATCGTCTTCGGTCCCAGTTCCTTATATGCTAACCGGCACAGGTCTCGTGCATAATGAACACAAACAGCAGAGTTGTTCTTTGGCGGTTCCAGACTCGTACACTCTTTTACCCATGTTAAAACTCGGTAGGGATTCTGTGGATACACAGTCTCGCCGAGTATGAGCGCAGGTGCTCTGCCACGTTCGATTGTATAATTGCTCATGTTCCAGACCGAGATATTTACCGCTACCTGATAGCGATAATTCAGTGGGACATGGTCGGCGAAATAGTAAAAGTCACGACAATCGCATCTAAAATCTGCATTCAGATCCCATGGTGCATAACCTGCGTATCGCTCGTTAAAATGCGACTTCAATATATCCAGGTCACGCTGGTTTATATATCCATCATTGTTGAAATCGAGATCGGTCAAGCCTGCTCCAGCTCCTGCTCTTTGACTTGCCATAACTGCAGCCATAGACGCAGAGGTTGAGCTCCACAATACTATGAAGCACAACAGGATTGCACTCAATCTGAAAGTGAGAATAATCAAATCCCTAACTCTAACTCGCATCTCTACTCCACCTCCATCTAATCTAACCTCCAACCAATTCTCGCACCTTATCCTTTATATCGGTGGCATGCATGATTGAAGTGCCGACAAGCAGGGCATTGGCGCCCGCATTGAACATCCGCGTGGCATCCTCACTGCTCGCTATCCCGCTCATTGCGATCAGTGGCACACTCTCAGGTATTTTTGACTTGATCTCAGGTGCAATCGTTTCAAAAGTCTCGAGTTTCACTTCTAATGTACTAAGATCGCGATTATTTATGCCGATCAATATGGGTATGGATTTGTTTTCAATCTTGCTCAGGTCAGGGAGTTTGTCCTTTGAAGCACCATCTATCTCCACGAGGCACTCCAGACCGAGAGAAGATGCCTTATTCACCAGCTCTATCAGCCTTTGCTCACTCAGGAATCGCACTATCAACAGAATAGCATCTGCGCCGTGAACATACGACTCCATTATCTGGAACTCATCGAATATGAAGTCCTTCCTCAATACAGGTATCGAAACTGCGAGTTTGGCCGCTTTTAAGTCCGCTAAAGTGCCACCGAACGCCTCTTCGGTTAGCACTGAGACCGCACATGCGCCACCTTCCTCTATTGCTCTCGCCGCCTCTTCGGCATCTACCTCTACCGCTATCTCACCTTTCTTCAAGCCCCGCCTCTTCAATTCCCCTATTACCGGTCGCTTACCTCTCGACTTCGCATCGGCTATCGCACTCCTTATGCTCCTCCGCTCTTCTAAACGCCTTATTAACGCACGTTTCCTCATTAAAATCCCCTCTATCTCTGTCATCTTCCATCCCTCCTTCCATCTCCAATTTATATATTCGTGGATACCGATGTTTTTTATGTGCGGAGCTCATTGAATAATGAGAGTGTGGAAAGGAGATGAGAGACGTAGCGATAATAGGAGTGGGGCATACGAAGTTCGGGCGAGCGGATAAGAGTTCTCTGGAGCTATTCTCGGAAGCGGCATTGCAGGCGATGGACGATGCAGGTATTACGGGCAAAGATATTGAGGGCTTGTTCATGGGTGCCGCGTTACCGGGTTTTGAAGAGGCGCAGGTAATGCCCGCTGCTTTCGCCGCCGCTGAACTCAATCTGGGACCGATACCGGCAACCCGGTATGAGGGCGCATGTGCGTCAGCCTCAGTTGCAATACGGGATGCAGCGATGTGGGTGGCTTCAGGTGAGCTCGACATGGTGCTTGCCGGCGGTGTGGAGAAGGCATTATCCATGGGCACTGCTTTTGCCACCAGGACATTTGCAATGAGCTGCCATTCACCCACTGAAGGTCCCGTAGGGCTCACATTCCCGGGTGTGTTCGCAATGGCTGCGAGGCGTTATGCCGTTGAATACGGCATCCCACTGGATGAGTTGCGTGAGAAGATGGCGTATGTCTCGATAAAGAACCACAAGCACGGTGCATTGAATCCTTTAGCTCAGTTTTATAAGAAGATGGGAGCACTCAAGGTAGAGGATGTGCTGAATGCGAGGTTGGTGGCAGACCCACTCACGCTCCTCGACTGCTGTCCTTTCTCTGATGGTGCCGCGGCTATTGTGCTATGTGCCGCGGAGGATGCGAGGCGATACAGCGATGACCCGGTCTATATACTCGGCACCGGTCAGGCTTCTGGCAGTGCGCTATCAAAGATGGAGGACTTAACAAAGCCTGTCTCCAGAATACAATCAGCGAGGACGGCTTTTAAACACGCAAGACTCGAGCCGAAGGATATAGACATCCTGGAGATTCATGACTGCTTCACAATCGCCGAGTTGATTGCACTTGAGTGCATGGGCTTCTTTGAGTGGGGTGAAGCTGCAAATGCGACCGCGGAGGGCGAAACTGATATGGGTGGCAAGATACCGACGAACATGTCCGGCGGGCTGATAGGCAAAGGGCATCCGATAGGAGCTACGGGCGCATCACAGGTCTACTGGATAATCAAGCAGATGCGTGGTGAGGCGGCAAAGGGCAATCAGATTGACCCTGTTCCTGAGTATGGTATGACCGATACACTGGGTGGTGACTTCGGTACTCTATGTCACCTGATACTTGGTAGAGATAGGGTTAGGAGGTGAATGGGAGATGGTAAGTGCAAATGCAGGTAAGACGCAGGAAGAGATAGAGAAGGAGCTGGAGAAGCAAAAGCAATATATACCGTTGAGCTATGGGGAGTATGAAGAAGCATTGAGTAATGGTAAATTGGTGGGTTTGAAGTGCCTCTCATGTGGTAAAATAACGTGTCATCCCATGCCCGTCTGCCAGTGGTGCAGTAGCAGGGATATGGAGCGTGTAGAATTGAGTGGCGAGGGTGAACTGTTAACCTTTACAGTCATCCGCGTGGCGCCAGAGGGTTTCGATGCTCCCTATATACCATGCTTGGTGAAGACGAAGGAAGGACCTAACATCATTGGCAGGCTTGAGCTGGAGCCCGAACAGGCTTCACAAGAGCTTATAGGGAAGAGGGTGAAGATGAGCGGTACATATACTTATAAGGGTGATAAGTTCTCAGGCGGAGCACACGTATGCCCCGTATTTAAGATAATCGAACCATGACCATGAACATGAAGAGAGTTTGTGTTGTTGGGATTGGAGTGATGGGCAGTGGCATCGTTCAGGTATGTGCCCAGTCAGGCTATGAGACCTCTGTTGTGAGCAGGAGTGCGGAATCTCTGGAGCGGGGGCTTGGAAAGATAAAAGATAGCCTCTCCAGACTGGTGAAGAAGGGGCATCTGAAACGCGAGGATGCAGATGCTGTTATGAATTCAATACACAGCTCAACGAGCCTGGAGGACTGTGCGAAGGATGCAGATATAGTTATTGAAGCGGTGTATGAGGATATGGAAGTGAAACGCGGGGTATTCACAGAGCTTGACCAGATATGCCCCGCACATACGATTATTGGCAGTAATACCTCGACATTCCCCATCACCGCTCTTGGCGCCATAACGAAGCGACCGGAGAAGGTGATTGGGATGCATTTCATGAACCCCGTGCCAGTGATGCGAGGTGTGGAAGTGGCAAAATCATTGATGACCTCAGAGGATACGGTGGAAAAGACGCTAACATTTCTGCGGTCGCTGGGTAAGGAGCCGGTAATCGTCAAAGATTCCCCTGGCTTTGTCACCAGTCGGATGATGTGCCTCATATTGAACGAGGCGGTGAAGATGTATGAGAGTGGACTCGCATCTATTGAGGATATAGACAAGGTATTAAAGCTCTCTTTTAACTGGCCACAGGGTCCCTTCCAGCTATTGGACCTGATTGGCATAGACATAGTGGTGGCGGTTCTGAACACGATTTATAATGAGACGGGCTGGGAGCGGTTCAAGCCCGCGGTTCTCATGACACAGATGGTGAATGCAGGATGGACAGGCAGGAAAGTGGGTAGAGGGTTCTATAACTATAAGTAAGACTATAAGTAAGAGTAAGCCAGGGTGGCAGAGTGGACAAATGCGGTGGCCTCGAGAGTCACTGTCCCTCTCGGGACGCTCAGGTTCGAATCCTGACCCTGGCGTAAACGTAAAATAAGAAGTGGGTGGTTTGTGTGCGTATAGAATTCCTGTCATATCTTACAAAGCGCAAGTCAGCCAAGATGTGTATATCGCTCTGCACGATATTCGTCCTTACCGCACTGGTAGAGGCGGTATCCAGGTTCACATTTACGCTACCAACGGTATTCATCGTTGACATCCTCGATGCGGCGATGATATTGCGACTGAGTTATGAATCCACCCTCATGTTCATCGGCTATGGCATCCTCCTGTTCGGCATGTTGAGTGCTGTGTTCCCCATGTTTCGTGACTCTAAGTTCAGACCTAACTCGAAGAAACTCCAGATTCATTTCATTATCCTCTCATCATTCACTGTCACATTCCTCATTGCGCGCTTGTTCGTGGCTATTTTAAATGCCGACATCAATCCGGTATGCCAGTTATGGGTTAAAGGCTATCGAATACATCATTTCTTCGTTGGTATTGGACTGCTCGCCATTGCTGGATGGCTCGGGCATATCAATGGTGGCTCTCGCTCTATCATCACGAAAGTATCCGCGGGCATCTACGGCACAGGCATGGGACTGGTGGCAGATGAATTCGGGTTGTTGCTTACCTTTGGCGATTACTGGGCTGAACAATCCTACATCTTCTTTGTGTTAATCTCGCTGCTCCTGCTGATTGCACTCTTGGAGGAGGCATATAAGCTATTTAAAACTGCAAAAAATTTAAACTCCATGGTCATTACCTTCATTTATGGTGAATGGAAGCCGTAAATGGACACTGCTGTTTGTTTCTATCTCCACAAGCATCCTCGCTCTCGTCTTTATCCTCCTGTTCTCTCCTTATCGTATAACACCAGCGACCTTTGAGGCGATAGCAGAGGTCAACCCCTTATTTCTCGCACTTGCGCTCGGTATGCATATCTCCTCATGGCTCGTATGGAGTTTCAGGCTGAAGCTGATGAGTGATTTCTTGAGTGGCGCACATACAGATGGTGACCTGAGATTGTCACAATCACTGAAGATAATTCTGGCAAGTCTCTTCGCCGCATGTATAACCCCTTCTCAGTTCGGTGGCGAGCCAGTGCGAATATATCTGCTGAGACGCAGTGGACTGACAGTAGGTGATGGAACAGCTATCGTCTTCGGTGAACGGTCACTGGATTTCATGGTCGGTATGATTGGTGGTGCAATAAGTTTTTTCCTCTTCAGAACGGTAATACCACGTTACTCGGGTATATTCACTGCTATTGGTATCATACTCATCCTCGGCGTATTGCTCATGGTGTATGGTATAACCAGACCAGATAAGCTAAAGAGATTCATTGATTGGGTCTTCACAAAGCTAAAAGTCCATAAAATGGAGCGGATACGCGATAAAGTCTATCAGGAGCTGGAGAATTTTCATGAAGCACATAAGAAGTTCCAGCGAGAAGGTAAGAGGACTATCAGACTCGCTCTCCTTCTCACCATCGCTTTCTGGTTCGTTGAATTCACAATACCTCCGTTCCTGCTCCTCGGGCTCGGTGCGGACCCGGTCTGGATATACTCAATTGCGGCACAATTCATACTTCTCATAATCGCTGCGATACCTATAAGTCCGGGCAGCAGTGGTGTATCCGAACTGAGCAGTGCATATCTCTATCATACGCTCGTGAGCACACCTTTACTGGGGATATTCACACTTCTATGGCGGTTGAGCACTTATTATACGAGTTTGATTGTGGGTGCAATTACGAGCATGAAGGTTATAAGTGAGATGAAGTGAGATATAAATGTAAGAATGAGCGTTCCCACCATCATTATCGTCTCCATAACTTTATGGCACAATCAATAAAGCCGGTGTGCCTAAAATCCCACCCATTTGTGGAAAACGAAATTAACAATAAAAGCAGCAAAAGTTCCAGAAGTCCAGGGTTATGGGTACGTTACCGCACTTTATAAAGTTTGTGAAGTCCTCGACCTCCAGCAGATAATAAATTACTATTCCTGCAGCATCCGGGTCATACAACCCGCAATTAGTCCGCCAATAGCATCATCCATGAACACCCCGAGGCGACTTAATATCCCCGGTTTCCTCGTATCATAATAGAAGAAATTGAATAATGCTCTTTTACCCCCTATGTATTCTGCAATATCCATTCCGATGAGTTCATCAGCCACAATAGAAGCTGCATCTGTCTCACCCGCACTGCCTGCCCTGCCCTTCTTTATCTCGTCCTCTTCCGCGTGCATCGCCGCTGCCAGTAGCAGTGCAACATTTGTATCTGCCGTTTCTTTCCTTATCCTCGATTCCAGCCGCCTGCTCAGCTCCTCCATATCCACATCCTCGCCCGCCACAGGCACATAAAGTTCCAGTGCGGTTTTCACCATCTCGTCCAGCCCAATGCCGCGTTCCTCCAGTCGCTTCAAGATTGGTCTATCAACCCTTAATGCATTGTGGGATACCAGAGCAGCTTTTACACCTTCTCTTACCACTTCATACACACTCCTGCCCAATTCCGTGCCCTTACCCGCGAAAGCTTCCTCCACCTCCACTTCCTCCTCTTCACCTCTATTTCTATTAGCGCCAGACACACAAGCGACCGCCACGGAATCGGTAACGTCACCGGTGAATAAGTCTCCTGAGCGGTCACGCACATCGAGGTCATAGAAAGCGGCAGTCTTCGCTTCCGTTGCCACTATCAACACATTTGCCATTGCTGACTGCGACAGTCGTCTATCAATCGTGAGAATAATGTTCACGGTGGAAGAGGAGCTGGAGGATGCAGGTACAGGTATACCCGCGGTTATAACAGCCGATATATCGCCTCTGTTTATTATTTGCGCATCACTCATAGGTACTGCGGTCATCATGCCCACCGTATCCTCCGGGCTCAAATTCTTCGCCTTGAGGAACGAATCGAAGTATTGGAATGCATCCCCATCGAAGCTGGATGGCACCTCCAGATTTACTATCGTTCGCGCACTTCTATATCCACCATTGTAGAATGCAGAACTGAGCACATTGAAATCGCCATGCACCGCTATATAACCATTTGCCTCTTCTATCTCTATCTCTGTCTCCATCCCCATCTCGCTCTTAGATTAGTTAGATTGAATTAAGTTAAGAAAAGAAAGGACAAATAAGTTATTAAGTTAAGTTTATGAGCGATAGAGGGAGCATAACGAGGCGGATAATAGAGGAGCATCTGGCAGAGGGCAAGTTCGAGCCCGGGGAGGAGATAGCGCTCAGGATAGACCAGACATTGACTCAGGATGCCACCGGGACGATGGCATACCTGCAGTTCGAGGCGCTTGGCATCGCAGAGGTAAAGACCGAGTTATCTGTGAGCTATGTTGACCACAATACCATCCAGTCGGGATTTGAGAACGCCGATGACCACCGCTACCTGAGGTCAATTGCCGCTAAGTATGGCATTCTATTCTCGAAGCCCGGGAACGGAATCTGCCATCAGGTCCACCTTGAGAGGTTCGCCATACCGGGAAAGACGCTGCTTGGCTCTGATAGTCACACGCCCACTGCCGGCGGTATCGGTATGATTGCAATTGGTGCAGGTGGTCTGGATGTGGCAATGGCAATGGGTGGCAGTCCCTTTTACCTATCATGCCCTCATGTGATAGCGCTTAACCTTAAAGGGCAACTCAACCCGTGGGTAACGGCTAAGGACGTGGCATTAAAGGTTCTGGAACTGTTCACCACGCGTGGTAATGTTGGTCGTGTATTTGAATACAAGGGAGAGGGCGTAAAAACTCTATCCGTTCCGGAACGAGCGACGATAGCGAACATGGGCGCTGAATGCGGCGTCACAACCTCTGTATTCCCCAGCGATGACAACACGCTTCAATTCCTGCGAGCACAGCACAGGGCTCATGACTGGATTGAACTCATAGCCGGTGATGTCCCTGACGGCGACGACTACGAAGATAGCGTTGAGATAGACCTGAATGAGGTTGTCCCGCTTGCTGCTTGCCCTCATAGTCCCGATAACATAAAGCCCGTGGCGGAACTGGAGGGCATGGAGGTGAATCAGGTATGCATAGGTAGCTGCACCAACTCCTCTTTTAAAGACCTGATGACCGTTGCGAAGATACTGAAAGGTAAGAAGGTCCATCCAGATGTGGAGTTAATAGTTGCGCCGGGCTCCAGACAGGTGCTTCAGAATATCGCTATTGCTGGGGGATTGACTTCACTCATCAATGCCGGAGCACGAATTGCTGAATGCACCTGCGGGTTCTGTATCGGCAATAGCTATTCACCAGCAACAGATGCCGTATCATTACGAACGAGTAACAGGAATTTTATGGGGCGTTCAGGCACGAAGAGTGCGAAGGTCTATCTTGTGAGTCCGGAGACAGCCGCTGCGGCTGCTATCACCGGCAGAATTACCGACCCGAGAGAACTCGGATTGAAATACCCCCATATTGCACTGCCTGAGCAGTTTTATATAGATGACAGCATGATTCTCCAGCCCGCACGCACCAGTGCCACGGGGGTAGAGGTAAAGGTGTATCGCGGTCCAAATATAGGCGCTCCACCTTCGTTCTCACCACTACCTGATACCATCTCAGGGCTCGTAACGATTAAACTCGGTGACAATATCACTACCGACCATATAATACCGGCAGGGAGCAGGATGAAGTATCGGTCAAACATAGCGAAGTATGCGGAGTTTGTATTTGAACCGCTGGACAGGCAGTTTCATAAGCGAGCGAGCGAGACCATGAGAAAAGGGAAGTATAATATCATCGTAGCGGGCGATAGCTATGGTCAGGGCTCATCGCGTGAGCATGCAGCTCTATGTCCTGCATTCCTGGGTGTAAAGGCTGTGATTGCAAAATCGTTCGAGCGCATACACATGGCGAATCTCATTAATTTCGGTATCCTGCCCCTCATCTTCGATTCCAGAGCTGACTATGGTCTAATAGACAGGGGTGACGAACTGGAGATACCGGATGTGAGGTGGCGGTTAGCGAACAATGAGCAGATAGTAGTGAGAGATAAGAGCAAGGATAAGGGTAAGAATGGATATGAATTCAAAGTCCGCACGCAACTGACGAAACGAGAACGGAGCATCATCCTCGCGGGTGGCTTGCTACCGTATATAAAAAGTGGTATAAAAGGTGGAGGTGAGCGGAGATGAAAGCGCCAGAAGACATCTTACGACTCATCAACTTCTGCAAGACTATACAGCGTGCGGATACCGACCCGTTTGACCTGGACGTAAAGAGATTCCTCACGATTCTTAGCGAGTATGTGAGGAGATGGAAGAGTATAGACGACCTTATGTTAGATGCAGAGGCGATATCGGAGCTGACAAAGGTGATCGAATTACAGTGTAAATGGATAAAAGACCGCTCAGCATCGTTCTATATTGACCCCGCTTTGGTTGAATTCAAATTGAAGCTCATGGAACCAGCTCAGCTGGCATCAGCATTCTTTAAAGCGTGGCATCCAATTGTATCGCTGGACAGAATCACACCTGAGCGATTGAAGCAGGGTCTCGATTACTGGAACGCACTGCTACCACTGAGTGAGCGAAAGAGTGCTTTTGGTGCTGCTTCAATACCAGAAACAGGCACACTCAAACTGGATGATTTGATTGCACTCCATATCTTATCGCAGACCGAATTTCAGGAGCAGATACAGCAGGTGCTGAATGAGCTTGAAGCGCGGGGCAGAACAGAATACTATGATTTTGTGTATGGCGATAGTTTTGAAGAAAGTGTAAGAAAGGCATATCTAACCAGTTATATAGTAAGTGAGGGTAAAGCAGAGCTTGATATCGAACCGCTGGAAGAGAAGATATTCATATATCCACGCAGTCGCGGTCAAAGCGGCGGTAGTGGTGGTGAGGATGAAAAATATCTAGGTGAGAAACGGTCTATTCCTATCGCGATAAGCTATGAAGATTGGGAGAGATGGAGCAAGAGGAGAGAGCAAGGGCAGAGCGAGCAGAGCGGAAGGTGAAGAAGGCAGCTCAGCTATTATTATTCCGTAGGCACAGAACGCCGGGCGTTAAAGCCTGGGAACTCAAGAAAGCACTCGGCGATGATTACATGGAGATAATTGAGATTCTAAACTCGATTCTGCTCAAACTCGGGATGGAGGTAAGACGGATAAGTGAGGGCGAAAAATCGGATAATGAGAGGTTCGTGGTTGTGCTCAAAGACCTTCTGACCGATAAAGCTTCCGGACTCAGGATAGACGATGTGGCTATACTATCTGCATCGTTAGCATATATCATCTCGAAGCAGGGGAAGGCGTCAAGGAAATCGGTTGAGGATTTCCTTGCTGAGAAATTCCCCAGACGCAGAGTTATACGCACTCTGGAGCGATATATCGTGCAGGGCTACCTGAGAGAGGATGAGAACTTGCTCTATATCGGATGGCGAACGCGTGTGGAGGTGGATAGTAAAACACTGATGGACTTGATTCTCACTTCGTGAGTTAATAGTTGCCACTCACATACATCCTAACCAAATGGAAGTGGCTTTCCTCAAGGCACCATATCCTCCCCGCTCCCTCCATCGATCACGAGCCATTCATCCCTTCTTATTTTGCCCTCTCTGATCGCTTTTACAATCTCCTGGGGTTTCGTGAGATGTCTTTTGTTGTGATTGATGATTTTGAAGTCGGTATGTTCAAGCCATTACAGTTCTCAGTTGTGAAAAGGACATCCTGTAATTGCTCATAACTCCCATTGATGTAATTTTTTATCTTCTTTGCTCCGTAAACCTTTTTCCCTTCCCTTTTGAGGTAAGTTGCATCCATGATTCGTGTGTTGGTGGTTGTATGTGGCAGGAAGTCGTTTAAGGAGATTTTACCCTCAATGAACAACTCTCCCAGCGCAGTTATCTGATTATAGTGAAAAGAACTGGAGAGACTGAGTAAACCTCGCTTCTCCGCGGCTTTTATCGATAGATTCGGCGCTTTTATCTTCGCAAGAACCAACTCTGAAATACTCTGGAATATGGCTGTATTGTTCTCTAATCCATTAGGAAAGGTTAATACGGTATATAAACCTTCCATAAAATTTATCACCTCCTTTTGTTTATTAAAAAGCGTGAATATTTTAAAAGATGATAGAAAATTTATAAATTGGATGTGGGAATATCAGTTATATTTTATATCAACAAATTTTAGATTATCTAAAATATTTTGTTCCTCCAACTGCATAATCTGTGCCACTAAATATCGATGCGCAAACCGATATTCTTCCACGCTCGTACTTTTGAAGAATTCATGTTTTGAGATATCATATACCGCATTTCGTATAAATCCTCTCATCGCATTTAACTTCTCTGAGGATTTTAGTGGCACTCCTTCCTGTAACCTCATAAATATATCGGAAATAATCTCATCATCGTCACTATTAACAACTATAGCCTCGACTTCTCGATTGGTAATCCTATACTTTAATTCTTCATCTACCTTGTCCAAATCATTAAATCCAGTAGGTTTAGTGACTTTTGGAGATGTTTTGTGTGTTCCTTCTATAAAATCAAAGATAGACTTTAATCTCTGTTGGCCATCCAAACAATCATATCGGATTTTGCCCTCACGTGGCTCAACCCACTGCTTCAGAAATATTTTACCTATGTCAAATTCCCTTAGCAATGAGTCAATCAATCGTTCTCTTTCCCGGAATTCTTTCCCATATATAAGATCTTTGAAACTCGGGATTGAGCGTTAATGTTCTGTTTTTATACATCTCAAGAAGATCCTTTATCTTAAAATTCGTGCTAGAAGTAGGATATTCCTTCACCTTAGCCATTTTACCTTCCTTGTTATATGGGATAGCAACCCCCTCCTTTAAAAATATTACTTAAACTTTGAAATAGGTTCATCATTAGAGGTCAGCGTATTACAAATCTGATTATTTGTTTACTCCTCTCAACAATGTCATCATATGTCCACAAATCGATTTGTCGGTTATCATCTCTGAATCTCCGTAAACGATCCACTTCTGAGTTATTTGTGCGACCAATAATTAAAATTCGCTTAGGACGGTATATTCTTCTTCCTTTCCTTCTAAAATCATCATTCTTAAAAAATTGCTCATAGTAGCGGTTAATCTGTGAAACCCCGTGAGTTAACTCATTACGCGGGTCTAAATCTTTGCCTCTTTTCACGAAAAGAGTGGGATAGGGTTTTTCTAACTCTACTAAATCATGGAAATCGTCGTATCGCTTTAGAAGAAAATCCGGCTTGTTGCCATTTGACTGTACCTGTGGTATCGCCTCTACATATTCAGGGCCAAACATCCACCAATTTTCTTCTTTCTCAAAAAACCGTTGAAGATCACTTTCTGAAATATCGGGATTGGAAAGCAACTCTTTAAGTTCATTAATGGCTTGAGATTTTTGCTCCAAATTTTCAAATGGTTTTAAAGATTGTATGATTTGTTTTTTAAGAATCCCTTGAGACTCCTCGCTCAACTTTTCAAATTCGAGGAAAACACAGCTTACATACTCAGAAAATAAGAGGTTTGTTGTAAAGTATTGAGAGGAATATTGAGAGAAGTTCATAACACCTTTAGGATACTCATAGAACTCTATCTCCCCGTCTTCATCACCATAACCACATTTGCAACACTTCTCATAGACCTGCCCTGTATACATTATTTCGGGGCCCATTTCCCTCTCTTGAGAAGAAACAGCTTGTACATCAGTGAAGTAAAGATTTTGGGGCGTGCCACATTTAAGGCACTTACCAACGATATATCCTTCGTCAATTAACTCCGCTCCACCTCCCCAAAAAAGTTCGAAATCATAAAGTGAAAGTTGCTTTTCATCTGTGAACTTTATGAGAAGATGATATATTTCTATCATTTCAAATTAATTTGTGTTTCATCATATTTAAGCTTATCGTAAGATAATTTATCGTCTTATACGTGAAAGAAACATGGAGAAAATTTCTGATTGGAAAGAAGGGCTTGTGCGCGCGAAAACAGAAGGACAGATTCTTTGCGGTGCACTGGCAATCGCCGATACCGTCGGAAGAGCGAGCGAAGTTCAAAGGTCTTGAATATTATCCTCCTAACGCAGATTACCGGTTCGAACTCGAACTTCACGAGCACCGCGATAAGAAGCTGTTACAAATTGAAGACACGGGAGGCAATATGCGGAACTTCCTGCGCTAGGGCGAATTTCGATTCAAAGTCGGTGATGAGGAGTGCACGCTTCAAGTGTATAAGAGCGACCCTCGCGAGGAACGGCTGTTTATCCCGTTCAAGGACGCAACCAGTGGTAAGGAGACCTACGGATAGATACGCCCAGTTCAAGGAAGAGAGCAATGCAAAGCGAAGCGGAAGACCTCGGTTAGTCCATTCCTTCTCTTTTTTCTCGCGAAATCGTGTTGAAATAGGAGGCGAAAAGAATGAAATCGCGATGACGTGCTGGTATGAACGTACCCACGTATAAAGAACATCTCTCATCGGGTTCTTATCTGTATGTAATTCTTAAATACTCTGGAATATGGCTGTATTGTAATCCATGAAAGGTTAATATATATTATCACCTCCTTTTGTTTATTAGAAAGCGTGAACATTTAAAAAGATGAGAGAAAATTTGTAAATTGGGTGTGGGAATATCAGTTATTTGAGCATCCTCGCATCTTTTGCTCAATAACCTCGGTTAACTGGTTGAAAGTACTGCACTCCCTTTTCATTTTCATTCTCAGTCCTATTCCATATTGTTGATGATTTGTTTATAAGTATTATAAGCCGAGGTAGTTAGCTCGTCATCGCCCATTTTCTTATAGTTAATGTCTTCTCTTCTCAGTTTCATTAAAGCTTGTCTGATTGTCTTACAACCACTTCTCTTATCGTGGATAAACACTTTTGCAATTTTCACTTTGCTAATGTTGTCCATTTTCAAACTTTCATGATTTTCTTTAATCCACTGTTCAGTGTATTCCAGTTGTTTTACAGCTTTGTTTGCATCACTTGTATTGAAAGTGCACTGCTTTATTTCTAAGATATAGATGAGATTCTTTTCAAAACAAATGACATCACAACCTTGATCAGAATAGTTCCTTTCAAAAGGCTCACATTTCAGTCGCGGCATCTCTGTTCTGCATATTCCCGCATGAGCGCCAAAGCCTCCCCTGACAGTGAGTCCAAGACCTCTTCAACCGTTTTCAAAGTTTCAACCTCACCAGTTTCATAAATCTTCACTTCTTCGGCTTCTTGCGTCTCATCATCCAGAAAATATACCTTCAATCCCGGGACTTCCCCTTTAGCGAAGAGATGCGCAAGCTTCGTGACAATGTAATCACTATGCGTTGTTAACAATATTGGAATAGATTTGCATTTATTCGCTATGAACTCTGCAACTAATAGTTGATGATTCGGATGCACATTCATTTCAGGTTCTTCTATCACGACCAATCCTTCGCCCTTATCCGGAGGTATAGACATCAAAGAGAGCAGAAGCGCAGAGAGTTGAACAACACCGGAGGATGCCTGTGATAGATGAACTTTCGCGCCCCTTCTGTCCTCATATAGCACTGTTAGTGTCTTTGGATCTAAGAGAAGTGTGCCATCGAGAATTCCTTCTCTTATCTCTCCGATCTTTCTCATTTCCACTGATCGAAAAGCATTCATCAAATTTGAGACAGATTCAAGTAACAAAGGCTTCATTGTGTATTTTAATTCTGGTGGGAGTTGCGGTGTTATTCCGAGCATTTTCGCACCATGTGATTGTGTGATTAGCTGAATGAGTGAATGAAGGTTTGAGAGAGCTGCAATTCTCTCTGCGGGTATGTATAAAGTGTGGATTGGGGGTGTTTTGCCAGATATTAACATTCCTCCACGCTCTCTGCCACCCATTATGTTGACGAACTCTACTGTCTCAATTGCTGTCTCTATCAGAGCAACTTTGTCAAATTCCTCGATTTTCAGTCCACCATCCGCTTCTATCACAAACCTCAAAGGAAGCTCCTTTTCCTCCTCAATTCTATAGCGAACTTCCACGACACTTCTACTTTGCCTATACCTTATTAGCTCTTTTGGCGAAAGCACTGGAAAATTTTCGGTTATTAACCCCGTCAATCTTTGAGATAAATCTTCTTCCTTGAGCCGTTCTTTTATCTCGGGTATATGCTGTTTCAGTATTTCCCTCGCAGACTCCTTATCATAGTATCCAGCTTCGAGCTTCGCTTTGCGTGCAAGTTCCCCCATAAGTTCACTTAATGCTGGATTAACCGCATCCCTCACATCTCTTAAGAATTTCATGAGCAGATAGAAGAGGGTTGCAAGGTATGTCTTGCCCGTGTTGTGCTGCCCGGTGAGAACAGTAAGGCTCTTAAGCTCTATTTTAGCATGCCTTACAGGACCAAAATCTTCTACTTCTATCCAATCCATGACCGATATCATGGCACTCCGTTTCATAGTTTAAGTTATGAACTTATTAACTTATAAAAGGCATACTTTACTTATTTTAGCATTACGATGTGGTGATGAGCGATAAGGATGATGAACCCATCTCAATAGAGGGAACAACGAGGTTACTACCAACATTTGTACCACCCTCAGAAACTGGTTTGATGTGATGAATCCTATAGGCTTTGCTCTTACATCCTCGAATTTCGCATTTATTCCCTACCGCTTCCATAATCCTTCTTTTTTAGCAGGAGTTAAAGCCTCCCTCATCCTCTGTGGATTGGCTTTCTTTTTATTCCACGTTCCCGTTACAAGGCCAAAATACTCATCATTCCACATTTCAGAATAAACCTCCTCTCTTCTTTTTCCTTTGCTTTGTTATATCCTCAATTCTATCCAAAAGAGTATATGTCCTTTCTGCTAAACCTCTTTTTTCCGCTATCTCTTTTGGTATTCTTTTCACAATCTTGCCACTTATAGGATCCCTCAATCCAACAGTCTTTGTATTTGTATAATGGTCTATCTTACCCGTTATTGGATTCCTGACGGCTTTCTTTTTCTTCTTAGGCATATAACTTCCCCCTCATTAAAAGCCCCATCCACTCCACCCCGCATTAAAATGCGGGGCATCCCTGGTGGCTTCTTAGGGCTTCTCAACTGAACCCAACCTCCTTTCCTCTGTCAAATTCTACAAAGAAATTATCGAGGCCATCCACTCTACCTAAAATTGGCGGAACATCATCACTTTCTGAAATACCTACGGGAGCATCAAATTCCATCTGACCAATCCTGAATTTTAAGCGATGAAGATAAACAGTAAGTTTGGAGTACGGGACAATCCCTCTTATTTCTATTTCATCTCCAGATTCTATATCCAAAATAAACAATTTACCCTGGCGATATGGCAATAAAGAAAGATCGGCACCACTATCCACAAGCATATCTTCGACAATGTACCATTCTTCATCAATCGCCGAGTATATTTCAAGATTTATCAAGGGTCTCAAAACATTTTCAAAGGTTGCACTACCACGCTCTTTATACCTGAACGAAACTTTAGACAACTAATATCTCCTCCCTTGTAGGTATCCAAGCAAGTGCCACTCTTTTTTCTGGATTCTCCTTCTTGATCTTACGAAAGACCTCTTCCACATTTAGTCCTTCCCACACGATCTTACCATCGACCCTTATTACATATTTGTGATTTGCCATGATTTATTTTAAGTTTTATCTATTTAAATATCTTTGGTTAGACTCTGTGCAACTTAGGATCTGCATCGTGCTTATAAAAAGCCCCATCCACGCCACCTCGGAATAAATTCCGAGGCATCCCCATTGTTTTGGCTTTCCCCGTCTTATACTGTTTTTATCGACTTTTCACTCTAATCTAATCGCTGGAATCCAATCTGTGTATGTTTTTCCGTTCGCATCTGTGAACAAAGTGCATGTTATTGTTCCCCTGTTACTTCTTTGAAGGGTTCATGTATTATCTGAGGATATGTTACGATGGTATAGTGTGCATCCCCTGATTTAATGCTCTGTTTCTTTTCCCTTAAATCTCAGCGAAAAAGATGGCACAGTTATCCCTATTGCTCTCTCTCCCCTATATCGTATGATTATATCACTATCTAAGAGTTCGGCATCATCTGCAGCAGTTGGGGGTCCAAAACTTATATACAGCACATCTCTATCACGGTCGTAGTCAATGTCCAACTTTTCTAGCTCTTCCACCTTTATTGTCGCCTCCATAACACTTCCCTCCTAATTATCCTTTCGAGATGCAACACAGCAAGTAATACAATAAGTAATAATACACCCGTAAGTAATACACGCACAAAAAGCTCGGTAGGTAAAAGCCAAATAAATATAATTAAACCAACTGCAACTGCTATCCCAATTTTCTCAAGTTCCTCTGGCATTTTTATCCTCCTTCTTAGCTAAAGAAAGATCCATGAATCATTCTACCCCTTTTTCTTTCGACCTATTTTCTTTGGAGCGTTGTCGAATGGTGAATCGAATGAAGGAAAATCAAACGTGAGAGGCTAAATGGGGACATATCAAAAGGATATTGAACCTTTTTAGAAGAGGTGCTTTTCTCTTTTCCTACTTTCTTTCTATCTCGTACTCGTAATATATTTCTAATTTCTCGCTTTTTCTTCTCACTCCTATTTTTAACAACCTCCCTCAATTCTGTCCTCGTTATTGTACCATTATGTGCATCCTTATGGTGATTGGCACAGAGAACAACGAGGTTACTACCAACATTTGTACCACCCTCAGAAACTGGTTTGATGTGATGAACCTCATAGGCTTTGCTCTTCCTCAACGCTTATTTCAGCATCTCTTAACAGCCCCAACCTCTCCACCCCGCTTTGAAAAAGCGGGGCATCCCATGAGCCATGCCATAAGCCCCTTTACCCATCTTTGTCGCTTTTTCTTCTGTATCTTCCTTCTTCAACATCCCATTCTAATTCCTCTTTGTTCGGATCTTCTTCCTCCTTGCATCTGTACTGAATGACGTCGTAATCACCTAATTCAACTGGCTCTCTTGGTTCTGATAGTGGTTCTGGCTCTTCAATATCAATATATGGTATTTCTTCAATATCATTAACATCCTGCCGCTCTTGTCGTCTTTTTTTGTTATATTCAGCAATGCCTATCGGGGTAGTAGACGGGATGTCTTTTAGAGCAGATAGATCATACCTCGGTAATTTACTGTTCCACAGTTTATTGAATAACAAATTTAGAGATTCTAATTCTGATTTTAGATGTGTCTTATCAAAGTTGTGTAATTCTGGCGGAGAAGGCTCATAATATACATTTAATTTTTCGCACCACCATTTGAGAGGCTCAAACTTTCCTTTGTTCAAAAATGTTAAAATTACGAATAAATCAACTATATTAGACCGAAATATCTTATTATAAAGTTTTTCTGTAGCATTTACACTTGATGCTTTTAATAATAACAACGGAATATCATATTTTAGGATATTAAAACCAACAATTATCTTATCCGGTTCGGTAGAGAACCATTCGATAAAT
>Ga0190304_1000339_pt1 | contig 22136 bp, 24 predicted proteins | sample 48700712_MG_FD_161670 | JGI IMG/M metagenome (GOLD analysis project Ga0190304, IMG submission 161670) | Hydrothermal vent sediment bacterial communities from Southern Trench, Guaymas Basin, Mexico - 4870-07-1--2_MG | ecosystem: Environmental > Aquatic > Marine > Hydrothermal vents > Sediment ...
ACTTAATGCTGAAATTCTAATACGTAAAATTCAAATAGATTTAATTTCTAAAGAAATTAACCCGAGTTAAGCACAGAGTTTCACGAACTCTTGTGCTTCGAAAATCATGAATCTCGGTCGGGGCGTATTTTAATTTTTCGAACGAGGCTCCCCACTTTTAAATCTTAATAAAACCATAAAACCCAACAAAACTTTTTTATATAGTTCTATCTTAAAATTAATATGACATTAGGAGTTACTTTTTTTATTGTTGCATTCTTAGTAATTGCAATTTGGTTAGTTATCGAATTTAAAAGATTAAAACACAAAGTATTCGCATTATTTCTAATGGGATTAATACTTTTCACATACTTTAGTTTCACCGCAAGTCTAAAAGGACAAGATACAGATTTTACAAGTATTTCAGGAGTATTAGATGTAGGAAAATTATATTTTTCATGGGTAGCAGGAATATTTGGAAATTTTAAATCAATAACAGCATATGCATTCAAACAAAATTGGAATAAAACAAATACCACGATTATGAAAAAAACTGAAAAAGAAATGGATTCCATTTGGGAAAGACTTGAGTAAATTTTAAATACCCCAAAATCATAAAAATACTATGGCTAAGAAAAAAAGTGTGAAAAAAAAATCTAAAAATATTCCAAAAATAACTTCTAAAAAAGTATTAGAAAGAAAAAAACTAAAAACCGCTAAACTATTAATAACTTCAGGGATAATTTTTCTTATTTCATTTGTATTATATTTTGCAACAACACTAGAAACATTACAAGCATTCTTTGGATTCATTGCAATTTTTTCAGGATCAATTATTTTATTAGGAATAGTAATTGAAGTAATCCTCTTTCTTCTAAAAAGAGCCGGAAAAAAATAATTCTCTTCTTCTTTATTATACCAATTTATTTCCATAAATCTAATATTAATTTATGCTTTGCCATAGGACAATAATTTTACATATCAATCCTGAAGCCTTATACCACCAAGGTTATTCCTCGTAGAAACTTTGTTCAGCAAAATTAAAGCCACAGCCGAGGATTGAACTCGGGACCTCTAAGTTTTTTCCAAAAAAATTTTTAGGTTCCAATAAAAAAAAGCCACAGCCGAGGATTGAACTCGGGACCCCTACATTACCAATGTAACACTCTACCAGCTGAGCTACTGCGGCATACAAAACATTATCAAAAACTCTTTTTAATATTTATCATAAAAATTAATAATTCTTTTAAAATTGTCCCACACTAATTTCATTCTTTAAAATTTTTAGAATCACATTCAGAAATTTTACCTGTCAAAAATCACTTAAATTTCTCAAAAATCCCTTCTAAATTCAACTCAAATAAACTAACAGGCATTTTAATCTTCCAATTCTTCAAAATTTTGGGATGAATTTCTCCAATAGAACCAATTTTCTTATCTTCAAAATAAATTTCAGCAGCACGACCCTCAACATAATAATTTTCAATATTATCTTTAGCTTTAATTTCAAACTTAATATCCATAATTCTTTCCAAATAATCTAAAATTTGTTTTACATTAGTAAAATTTCCAGGAGTAAAAGCAACACATAATTTTTCAGATTCAATTATAGTTTCATTCTTCAATCCAAACACCCGACCAATTTCAAAAATCTTTTGAGGGTATTCCGCATCATTATTCTCAGATATAATCTTCAAAGCATAATGAGTCAAATTCTTTCTCAAAATACCAAAATCAGTTTTAGATTCTTCGAGTTCAACAAAACCTTTCTCTTGTTTTTCAGGCACACCCATTTTAGTAAATTGATCCTGTTTCTTAGTCAAATGATAATTGGAAATTTCCAACAATCCACAACTAACTAAAATCTCAGAAATTTTCCTTTTCATAACAGCATTAGAATCCTCTTTACCAATTGTAGAAATTTCAGGAATTATAGGTTCAAAGTTATCATAACCATAAGCAATACCAACATCCTCAATCAAATCAACCTCATGCAAAATATCAATTCTCCAGCTAGGAATTTTCACAACTCCCTCCCTATAATTATGCCCCATTTTTTCAATTAATAACTTAACATCCTTCTCCTTCAAATCAAGACCCAAAAGTTTATTCACATTTTCAATTGATAAATTCATTTTTTCAATTTCTAAAGAAGGAGTAACTTTATCCTTAACTTTCATTTGATAAATTCTCCCCCCCATTTCAGCCAAAACACTAACGACAATATTCAAACATTTCTCCAAAATTTCAAAATCAAAACCAGAACACTCAACAAAAACTTCTTTAGTTTTTTCAGTAACTCTTCCAGTTCTTTCAGAATTAATAATTGGGGGCATAGACAAAATATTATCTTCAGCATCAACAAAAACAGGAAACTTAATTTTCCCAGCCAAAAGATGAGCATATTCCTTTCCAGTTGGATGCTTCTGCAAAATTTCTAAACCAGACATTTCCCTTGGAGCCTCAAGCGGATGAAATCTAATCTTATCTGGTTCAATTGCCTTATAAAAAATAGGCAAATTAATTTTTTCCAAAGGATAAATACCAATAGCCAATTTTTTCCTTCTACGACCAATAGTAGAATGTAATTTCTCCTGCAAATCAATAATATCTTTAATTTTATTATCATCCAATTTCAAACCTCGAACAATCGCACAAGCAGTAAAAGGTCTAACAGCCTTCACAGAAGAATCAACTTTAATCTCAAAATCTTTTTCAGGTTTGTGCAATTTATAATTTTTCAAACCAGTTTTCTTTCCCAAATAACCCAAAAATCCTCTCTTAAAACCATAATAAGATAATAAATCAGGCCTATCAGGAGTAATATCCAACTCAATTTCATTATCATCCAAACTCTCAACAGTCGTACCAAACAAAGCAATCTTCTGCTGCAGCTCTTCAGTCAATTTTCCAATTTCTTTCTCAAAAATTTTACGATTAAATTTTACACTTGCCATTTTTACTTTTCCAAAGGACAATTATCAAAATCATCCTTGCTTATCAAAACATATTTGTAAACAGATTTTATTAAATCATTGCTTCTAGAAAAATTAAAATTTCTTTTCTTTTCATAATATGTATGAAGAATGGTTTCAATCCCATTTTCTTCTAAATTTTTAATTACTGGAACAAAATCACTATCAGAAGCAATTAAAATAATTTTTTTCACTTCAGGAAATTTTATTGGAATATTTGTTAAATCCATAGCTAAACAAACATCCACTGCTTTTTGATGAAAAACAAGATTTCCATTAATTTTTAATCTCTGACATCTCCCTTCTCGAACAATAATTTCTTTTCTTTTCAATTTTTTAATAAATCGATCATATCCTTCTTTTTTTCTCTCTTCTATTTTAGTGGGAATTGCGTTTTGAAAAGGAGGGGCAGTATAATAAAAAATTTGTTTACAATTTAATTCTTGCTTTTCACAAAGATATTTTGCAAAATTATTCAAATCATAAACAAGATATTTTTCATTTCCAAAATAAAAACTTAATTTAGAAAGAAAACCAGCATCAACAAAAACTAAAGTATCTTTCAAAAATAAAGACTCATCCGGCAACCTCGAAAGATTACCGGGGAGCATGTTACCATCATTAACACTCCCCTCTTTATAAATTTTTTTATCTGAATTTATACTTATCATTTTCAATAAAAAGAAATTTCCTCTTTTGAATACTCTTCTTTTAATTTTTCTAACTCTTTATTCTCCAATAATCTATATTTTTCTAAATCTAAAAAAATTCTATTCATAAAGTCTTCCAAATAAGGTTCAGCAAATACAATTTGTAATTTTATTTGCTCTTCATTAATTAATTTTTTAACTAATTCCAAAAAACCTTTTGGTAATTTTATTCCACTAAAAATTTTTCTTAATTTATTTTCGATATTTAATTCGACTTCTTTCAAATCTTCAATTAAAAAAGAAGGATTTCCTAGATCTTTTTTTTCAATTAAAATAGATCTATTTAAATAATACCCCAGTAATTCTTTTAATTCTTTTAATTCATTTTTCATCTTATAACCTCAACCACGCTTTCATTTTTCTTAATTGATTAATATCATTTTTATATAATTCTCTCAAATCCTTAATTTGATAATAATCCATTAAAGTTCTATCAAATCCAGGACCCCAAGCCAAAATAGGAATATGCTCACCAAACAAAGGAATAGTAACTTCAGGTCTAAAAATTCCAGCGCCACCTAATTCCAACCAAACTTTTTTCTCAGGATGCCAAGCATCAATTTCAACTGAAGGTTCGGTATAAGGAAAATAAGCCGGCCTAAATCGAATATCATCAAAACCCATTTTCTTAAAAAACTGTTTCAAATATCCAAACAAATGTCTAAAATTAACATTTGAATCAATAACAATTCCTTCAGTCTGATTAAACTCAAAACCATGGGACCAATCAATAGTTTCATTTCTAAAACACTTTCCAACAGCAAAAAATTTCTTAGGTAAATTTTCTTTTTTTAATTTAGCAATAGTGTGAGCAGATAAACAAGTGGTATGGGTTCTTAAACACATTTTCTTAGCATTTTCCTCATCCCATTTATACTCCCAACCCTTACTTCCAGCAACACCGTGTTCATGAGCTTTCTTAATATTCTCAACTAATTTATTATTAGGCAACTCCCCTTTCTTATCAATAAAAAAAGTATCCTGCATTTCCCTAACTGGATGATCTTGTGCAGTAAATAAAGCATCAAAATTCCAAAAACTAGTTTTAACCATATCTCCAGTCATTTCTTCAAAGCCCATTTCAGTCCAAATCTTCCTAGCATTATCAATAGCAGCGTTTACAAAATGCCTTTTTCCTCCATTAATATGCGGTACAGGTAAACTCAAATCATATCTTCTAAATTTCTTACCTTTCCAATTCTTTTCACTTTTCAAAATTTCAGGAGTTATTTGTTCAATTAATTCCTTTTCAATATCTTTGGAATTCATAATTTCCTTACCTAATTTAGTAATTTTAATTTCAACCTTTTTTTCTTCTTCAATATAAATAATTCCTTTTCTCTTTTGAAGTTCCTTGAAAGCAAATTGCTGTTCAGAAGTCAAAAAATCACATTCAAGAGGCAAAGATTCAAGAAACAACTCTTCTAAACTCTTTCTAATAATTTCCTCCTTCGAAGCATTCAAAACAATTTTACCATTTTTCAACTCAATCAATGCTTTTTTCTTTAAAGCACCAATAGAAGCTTTGAATTCATCACTAGATAATCCGGTTTCCTTTTGAACATCACCCAAAGGCAAAATTCTTTTCTTATCTAAAACTAAAAGTAATCTCCTCTCAGGCAAACCCTTTTTTTTATATAATGCTCCATTAACATCAACACCTATAATTTTTTTCTTCTCAGTTACAAGCTCAACTAATTTTTTATTTTGTAAATACTCAAGAGCCCTCAAAACAGAAACTTTGTCCAAATTTGATTTCTTACAAATTTCTGACAATTTATCATTCAAATGAGGAAGAATTTTCTTCTCATTAGGACTTAAAGATTCCAATATCTTTTCCATTTTAATACAAAAATCATAATGATTAAAAAAGCTTTGTTTTTGAATTTTTATTCAATTTATTTTTATAAAAACAATTATTTCTAAAAATTCTAAAATCCGCTCCTTCTATAATTCTCAAACCAACCACTCAAACTTTACTCCACCAATTTAATTCTTAAAATTCAAACAACCACATTTTTAAATTTCAGTCTACCCATTATGAAAACTATAATAATAAGATTATCTGTTTTGGCAGATTTTTGTGCCCTTTGAATATTCCTTGTAGAAATTTATTTAACAAATTTCTTGACCCTCAAATCTCTCTACCCAACCCTCATATTTATAAATTTCTTTAAATTTAATTAATTATGAAAAATAAGAGGGGTCTTTCTCAAATTGTTACAACAATAATATTAATTTTATTGATAATTATGGCAATTGCAAGTATTTGGATTGTTGTAGATCGATTAATTTTGCAAGGAACAAGTAAAATCAATCTGGAACAATTTACAATAAATCTAAAAATAGTCTCTGCAAAAATAAATTATTCATCTGGAATAGCAGAAGTTAGAGTGAAAAGAAATCCAGGAGAGGGAAATTTAACTGGAATTAAATTTATTGTTGAAGATCCAAGAACAACTGAAGTATTTGAAGAAAGATTCATAAGATTTGAAGAACTTGCAGAAAAAACATTTAATATTGATTTACTTATTTCAGGGACCGATTTAATAATATACGAAATAGAAAAAATTTCGATAGCACCAATTTATGTAGCCGGATCAGGAATATCAGAAAGTTTGGGAAGTATAAGCGATAGCATATCTGGAGTAAAAGAATTAAACATAAATGGTTCAGAAGAAACAACAGAAGAGAATGAATCACAAACAGGAGAGGAATGTATAACTAATTTAGATTGTGGGGAAGATTATTTTATTGAAGGTACAAGAGCATGTGATATTTTTGGAAATGTAGTTCAATACAAAAAAACTTTTGAATGTGAAAATAACCTTTGTAATCTTCCAAAAAATGTTTTAACAACAAAAGAGTTATGTTCAACAGAAACTACCTGTCTTGAAGGATATTGTATAACAGAACCAATCGCATGCACAAATGAAACAATTACAACAGATTGTGGTATTGATGATTGGATTGGAATCACTGATTGTCAAATAAATCCAGAAGCAATTATTCAAAATTTTAGAACATATTTTTGTAATGAAGGATTTTGTGAATCAATAACAGAAACAAGAATAAAAGAAGAATGTATTGAAGATGAAATTTGTTATGGGGGAGAATGTTTAGAAGCATTAGAATGTACTCAAAATTCAGATTGTATTCCTGGAAAAATTTGTAAAGAAGGAAATTGTGAAATAGAGATTAAAATTAATAATGGATCTATTCGTTCTATTTGGCCTTTTGGAATTGGAGAATACTTTGATAGTTTTGATTTGCCTTTAGAAAGTGCAAATATTTCAGTTGGACAATATATAATATTTCCCGAAAGTTCACAAGCTGGATGTTTACAAATAAAAGAATTTTTTCCAGCTACCTTTGAAGAAGGAATTTCTTACATAAGATTAAATACTGCTTCAACAAATATTTCTGATGGAGATAATTATGAAATTTGGGAAACAGATTATATTTGTAGTTTACAATAATTCTATAAAATATTTTTTATCATCCAAGTTGGCATGCCCAAAACTAATCCCAGACTCTTTAAATCATAAATATCTTTTTTCTCCTTTCCTAAAATAAACTTCATTTGAACATTATTTTTATTACATAAAAAAATATTTTGTTTTAATCTAGAAATTATTTTATTTTTTTCTTTAGAATTAACAAGCTCATCAAAATTAATTCCAATAAAAATATTATTCTTTTTTGCAATCTTTGCCATAACTTGGTTAAAACCAGAATTCCTCTGTTTCATATAATCCTTTCTTCCTTCTAAACTAATCAAAATACCAGAAACATCCAATTTTTCCAAAACCTTGCGATTTAATTCATCATCCTTAGAACTAAAAATAATTTCTTTTCCTCTATTATTTCTAACTGCAATTTTCAACTTATTGAAATCCATTGGTTTCAAAATAACTCTTTCCATAAAAATATTAAGAAAGAAGTGTTTTTATCTTTTCCCCTTTCTCTGCTCCCTTCCCCTACTAATTACCCCTTTTCCCCTGCTTTTCTTTTTGAATTATTTTTTCATTTTAACAAGGCATTTACTTGCGCAGCGTACGTTTGTACGTAAGCAAGTAAATAACGAAGTTAAAATAAAAAAGAAACAAAAAGCCTTAATTTGATATAGTTGTTCCAATGAACTTCTGCCAACTCAAATATTTATCTAATTGATTTAAATCCTTTATTATATGTGTTGGAATTCTTTTCTTCCTAATAATTTTTGAAGCATTTTGATCCAAAACAAAATGTTGTCCAGGTTTAAACTTAATTTTATTCACCATTATATCAAAATCTTTCCATGAAATTTTAGAAATGAATTCTGCATTTTTATATTTATTAGGATCTTTTGTATAAAGACCTTTAACATTAGTCAAATTAACAAATTCTCCCTTAAATCTTTTAGCTAAAATAGCAGCCACAGAATCTGAAGTTTGATTTTCTTTATATTCCAAAGCACCACAAAAAACAATTCCTTGTTTTTTTAAATATTTTCCAACAGTTTTTACAGTATGAGGAACCCCCCGCATAGAATCAAATCCAAAAAAATGAGAAACAAACCTTGCATTTGCCCTAGTTGCACTAATTCCAACCAAAGATTGATGAAATTCATCTCCACCATGCTTTCTTATTGCATTAATATATTTTCTTGCTAAACTCCCCCCACCACAAACAATAATAAATTTATAATCCAGTTCATGCTTTTTCAAAACTAATTCAAATTTTTTCAAATAACTATAATTAACATCATTAGGGATAATTTGACTTCCACCAAGACTAAGTACTACAACTCTTTTTTTTCTTTTCATAAATAATAAAACAAAAAACAGTTTTTATATTTTACTTAGATAAAAATTTTTCTAAATCTTTTCTAGAATTAAAAACATAAGGAAATTTATTCTTACCAAATCCAGCATTCGCCATTTTTGAAAAATGCCTATCTTCCATAATAAAATAAGGTTCAACACTAGTCTCATTGTGACAAATTATTTGAAATTGCATCATACTACGTAACGGCCGAGTATAATCTAGCAATTTAATATTTGAAAAATCTAAACAATATTTTTTACTATTATTATTTTTCATATACTGGAGAAGTTCATTGTTTAAAATTGAATAATCCGAAAAATCTTTAACTTTTGAAGAAATTTTAATTAATCTAACTTTCTTAATCTCTTCTCCATTCGAAATAAAATTAAAACCATTTAAATTTTTCATGAAAAGGAATTAAACATTTAAACCTTTTAAAGATTATTGTAGTTCACTTAATTGTAAATAATTTATTATTATCTCCAACTTCAAATATATCTAATCTAACTCCAGAATCAATCCAACCATGTGCATAATTCAAAGCAGCAAAAGCATTAACATAATCTCCTTTCTTTTCAAAATGTTTTGCATCAGAAATATAATTAGTGACCATATCCAAAATCTCACTAGCATAATCTTCTTTACCTTCGATAATACTTTCTTTCACAATTTTAAAAGCACTCTCAGTTACATTGGAATATTTTTCTAGTTTTTCTAAAGTAATTTTATCTTGAACTTCCATAATTAAATAAAATTAAAACAAGTTATAAATTTAACCACAAAAACCTTTAAATAAAAAGAAAAGCTATAATAAACATAAAAGAAATAAAATGAAAAAATATCTCATCTTTTTTGTTTTTGCAATTGTATTATTAGGAACAACTGTCTTTGCAGAAACAACTCAAATTACAGAAAATGTTCAAGACTTTGTAAAAAATGTTATAAAAACAAAAGGAGTTGATGAAACTCAAATAGGAGAAATAACGGAAGTAGATTTTAATAATTTACCTGAAGAAATAAATTTACAAAACATTGATGAAACAAATTTAGCACTATATGAAGTTCAAGTAACTGACGAAGAAAAACCAATTTATATAATTACTGCATCAGATACAAAAATAAAAGAAACAATAAAAGAATTTGCTCAAAAAATGCTTCTAACATTTGGTTATAATGGTGTAATTTCTGAAACAAGCTTTTTAAAAAATGCAGTAGGAGTTTTAGGTAGTCAAGAGAAAGGATATGTGATGATTAGAAAAGGTAGCATCACAGGATTATCAACTAATTTGGAAGCAATTGACGGGGCTGGAAATGTTGAGATAATAATTTATAAAAATGGGAAAGAATTTGGATTTAGAAACACATTTACTGTAACAGAAACAAACACTTATGAAGATTATGATTCAATTTCACAAGGAATTCTCACTTTTGAAAAAGGAGATTTGATTTCTATGAAAGTTGTTCTTACTGGAAACATTCAGATAAGAGACATAACAACATTATTAGAAATTGAAACTAAATAAAAATAATAAAAGGAGGTAAAAAATAATGAGACAACACAATAAAAGTAAATTGACAATTGGAATTTTATCTATTGTTGTAGTATTACTAATATTGTTCATAGCTTTTTTCTTTGTAATAAAACCACAAATGAATAAATATGCAGATGAAAGAAGATTAGAAGGAATTGAATTATATGTTTATAATTTTATTTTGCCAGAACTACAAGCAAATGGATATGTGCAAATTCCAATAGGAAATGAAACATTGATTTTAGTCCCTTACATTCCTGAACAATCAGCTCAACCAACTGTATAATTAATTAATTTATTTTTTTTATTTTTATTAAATTTCTTTGAAAGATAATTATCTTCTTTCAAAATTTTGGCTTAAAAAAGTTTAAATAGACTTTTTACTTTTTTCAGTTACTTACAAATGGCATACAAAAAATACATTGAGAAAAACGGTAAAATTTATGGGCCTTATGTATATCATAGTAGAAGGGTGGGAGGAAAAGTTATTTCTGAATATCACGGAATAAAAAAAGAAGAGAAAAAAAATAGGAAAAAATTAATTATTGTATTGGGAACCATATTATTTTTATTTCTCATATCTTGGATAATCTTTTTCAGCATTCAATTTTCTGGAAGAGTTATATTAAATATCGAAGAAAATTATCAAGAAGGAGAAGTAATTCAAGGAAAAATAAATTTTGAATTAAAACAAGGGGAACTCTTGCCTTATGATACAAAAATAATAATAGAAAATGCAGAAAATTTTTATGAATTCAACCTAAGCGATTTAGTTGATACAAATCCTACTGAAGGAAAGTATTTTATTGAAAAAATAGAGTTAACAGGGGAGGGAAAAGGATATGGGATAGCAGGTCAAAAAGAAATAATCCCTCCCGTATTTTTCAAACTAAACATAACTTCAAAAAAACAAAATAAAACAGAAGAAGAATCAACACCAATTGAAGAAAATCAAACAGAAGAAATAACTGAAGAAGAATCAACACCAATTGAAGAAAATCAAACAGAAGAAATAACTGAAGAAAGTCCTACCCCTATTACTGGAAATATTATTAATTCCATACCTTTATTTTTCAGAACAATCTTAACTGGAAAAATAATTGAAGAAGAAATTCAGGGAGATGTTTCAAAAAATAATCCTGCTGAATATAACATTCCAGAAAACAGCAATATAGAAATTATTTCGGGAAGTGTAAAAACAGAAGAAAAAGAATTACCTGAAAATACTCTAAATATTAACATTGAAAATAACAAAGTGATAATTTCAACAGATTATTCAGAAATAACAGAAGGATTTGGAGAAGAATATTTAGAAGAAGAAATAAAAATATTTCCAATTAATCTAAATGATTTAAATATTTCCCTAGAAGAAGGAGATATAACAATAAAAATGATTTATCAAGAAAAGGAAATATATTCCATACAAGATCAAATATCACCAGAACAACCAACCGAAGAACCCACGGAAGAAGAACCCGAACCCCTAGAAAATATCACAAATGAAACTCAATCCATAACAAATGAAACAAACTTCACAATAGAAAAAATAAATATTTCAATAGAAAACATAACTATTGATTTAACATTTGAACAAATAAATTTAACAGAAAAAGAAAAACAATTGCTAAAAGATGAAATTGGATTAGTAATTGTCCAAACAAAAGTAAATATTTACAAAAATAAATTTAATGTAATATTCACATTAGGGGATTACACCATGGAACATCATTACAATATAAACCTAAATGAAACTGACTTCAAAAAACAAATAGATAGAGATAGAATAATTTGGTTAAAAGATTTAACAAACAAATTCTCAGAAGAAACCTACTTAACAGAAAGAAGAGAAGATTTAGATGAAAATTATACTGTTATGTAAAAAACTATTTTCTACTAAAACCTTCTTCTAGGAACCTGTCCCACAGCAGATTTATCTTGAATCTTTTTTATCATAAACCTTGTTCCAACAGCCTCAGAAATCATTGCAGTTAACATTAATTTTCCAACAACCACCTTAAACACCCCAGGAGTTTTAGGAATTTTGGATTCTTGAGAAAATCTATTAATAATTGAATCAATTTCTTCTTTAGATAAAACAATGGTGGTTGGTTTTTTTCCCATTGTTCCAATAACCAAAACCTTTGTATCTTCACCCTCACATTCGATAGATTGAACATTTTTATCTTGAATTAAAAGGTTCAATTTATTCAAATCAATTGATTTATTCGTAGCTGTTGGTTGCAAATAACTAAATTGAGGAGGAAGTCGAGTAGATTTGGGAATTCTTAAAATTTTTCTCGAAGGAGGAGCTAAAATTTCCTTCCTTTTAAATTTAGGTCTTAAAATTCTTTTTTCCTCGGCTTTTTTAGAAAATGGATCCTCAGAAAAAGAAATATTTTTATTAATTTGTTTTGGATGTAATTTCTTTTTTACTTCCAGTTTTATTTCATCAACATCTTTAACATTTTCTCTTCGCTTCAATAATTCTTCCAATTTAAAAATTTCAATATTTTTTGAATGTAAAATTAATTGCTCTGTAAATTTTAATAAAAATAATTCTCTAAATTCCTTTGAAGTATTATTTAACATTCTAAGGTAAATTTTTATCAGAAGGTAACTTTGGAAATCCCGATTCAGGAATAGAAGGGACCTTTGGAATTTTTAATTCGGGTTCTTCCTTAACAATAGGTTTAGAGAATTCTTTCTTAACAGGTGGAATTTGTTCTAATTCTTTTTGAACAGGAGCCAAAGAATAATGTGTGTCAGGGCTTGCTGCAGTTTCATGCATCAAAGTTAAACCTTTTGCAATAACTTTATTTTGATCCATGATAGAATTTAATTTAAATATCATTTCATTATTATCTTTTTTATCTTCACTAAAATCTTTTTTCACTAAAGCTTTTGCAGAATCTTCAAATAAATTTAACAACTCAGAAAGTTGTTTTGTCAAATCTTCAAACTTAACCGAAAGATTTGTCATAACTTTTTGTAAAGAAACAAAATTTTCAATAAGAATTTTTTCTACTTTTCTTTCTTGTTCCCTTGAACTCACATTTCGTTTAGAAACAGTTTTCTTTTTAATCACCTTCTTTGTCATAACTCATAAAGGAAGAAGAGATTTATAAATATTCCTAGGATAAACATATTAAAAAATTATTTAAAACTTAGAATAATCGCTTCGCTTAATTAAATTATTAAAGGTAAATTTAATTTTCACTCACTTTTACTAAACAAATAATTATCTCAACTCTTCTTAAAATCAATTATTAAATTCCACAAAAAAACTTCTAACACCTCTCTTAAATTTTTTACACTAATTATTCTTTAAAATCTCCAAATCACATTTGAGAAATTTATGCCTTTATTTTAATTATCAAAAAATTCCCAATACATCTTTCTCTTTATCTTTATTTTCCTCATATTCTTTCTTCTCAGCTTCAATAATTTCCACAGCCTTATCCTCATCATTAACTATATTTTCAGCATCTTCTTCATGAATCTCAATTTCCTTATCAAATTCCTCTTCAGGATGTTCTCTTACTTCTTCAATACCCTTTTCATAAATATCTCTTGCCAATTCTTCTTCATCTTGTTTTTCCAAAGCAACCTTTTCTGCTCCAAGAACACCATTCTCTTGATATTCTTTTTTCTCTTTTTCAATAGCTTGAATATCCTTCTTAATCTTCAATCCCATTTTAGGAACAACCTTTTCAGTTTCTGCCAAAACTTCCAAATCTTCCATTGTCTTAGGAACATTTGCATTTTCAACTAATACTTTTTCAATATATTCTTCTTTAGTTTTTTCTAATTCATACTGCCTAGGTTCTTTATCCGTTCCAGCAAACAATTCCTTTTCAAAACCAAAAATCTTTTCAGAAAATTCTCTTGCCAATTCAGGTTTAACACAAATAATAGCAATTTCTTTCTGAATCAAAAATTTCAAAAGTCCATCATTTAACAAAGCCTTTCCAGAAATACTTGTTTCAATTCCTCTTCTCTTACAAACCCTAATAACATATTCCAATTGATACATCAAAGCAGGATGTATTGTATCATATAAATAATTCAAATTCTCATTTTCTAAATCAATACATAACAAATGCTGAATTAAATTATTAGTTTCAATTAAAATTCTATCAATTCCTTCTTCGGTAAAATTCTTAATCAATTGAACAGCCGAAGGAGTTTCAATAATAATTCCAATTTTCGGATTAAAATCTATTTTATTTAATAATTCTTTAACTTTTTTTAATTCATCCACAGAAATAATTCCAGGAATTAAAATCCCAACCTTTTTATTTTTAGCAGCTCTTTTCAACGCCCTTAATTCAGATTCTAAAATATTCAAATATTTCAAACCATATCTAATACCATGCAAACCCAATATTGGATTTTTCTCAAATTTATTTGGTGCTCCTTCCAAAGTATTAAGTTCATCACTTCTAAAATCAGACGTTCTCATCCAAACTTCTTCAAAATTATTAAAAAAAGAATTAATACCTTTGTAAATAATATTTTCATATTCATTAATATAATTTTTACTCAAAAAATAATTAGGATGTTTTCCAGATTCCTTAATAACATTTTCAATTTTCAAAAATCCAACTTTTTTCAAACCAGTTTCTTTATAATCTTCTAAAAAATGAGAAGAATCAACAACCAAATTTAATTTAGTTTTAGTAATTCTTTCAACACGACCAATATTTTTACTTACTTTTTTCTCAAACTTAACTTTGCTCTTCTCTTTTTCAATTACTTTTTCTGTAATTTCACCAACTCCTTTATTTCCTCCAACAACTTTCTCTTCAATAATTTCCTTCACTACCTCCTTATCAACAATTTTGTCCCCAGCTCCAGTAATTGAGAATTCCTCGTTAGAGATTCTCGTGTCGGGAACATCGTGAGGAGGTATATTTTCAAATGCAACCAATTTCCTTGTCTGAACAATATAAATATCTTCACCAATAACAAATTCAATTTCTTGAGGACATTCAAAATGTTTCTCAATTTTTTCAGCCAAATCTCCTAATCTTTGAATTTCATGATTTGCTAAAACAGAACAAACACTCCTTTCAGGACTTAATTTTATCTTTTTCAAATTACCCCCCGCATCTCTAACAACCCCCCAACTTTTTTCATTGATTTTTTTATCTAAAACTTCAAGTTCCTTTGACAAAACATATTGATCAGGAATAATATCCTCAACATTCATTCCTTCACCAAGTCCCCAAATAGCTTTAACAAAAATTTCATTAGAATTATTTGTAGAATAAATAATTCCAGACTTTTCACCTTCAACCATCTTTTGGACAACCACTGCAATTTTAATTTTATCAAAAGAAATATCTTCTTTTAAATATCTTTTAATTGTTTCAGTATTAAATAAAGAAGCAAAACATTTCTTAATATGAACCAATAAATTTTCCTTGCCTTTAACATTCAAATAAGTATCTTGTTCCCGGATATTATTTGTTTTATAAATTTTCTCTCTCGGCAAACTACTTCTAACAGCAACAAAAACAGATTCAGCAGCACTATTCAAAATATCAAAAGCAGAACCCTTTTCAATCTCTAATTTATTAGTTCCAAGATTTTCATAAGATTCCAAAATCTCCTCCTTCAAATTCTCAGGAAATTCTGCGTTTAAAATCAAATGCTGGATATTAAAAAGATAATTCTCTAATTGTTCAGAATTATTAACATCAATTTGATTCAAAAAAGAATTAATTTTATTCTTAATTTTAGATTTCTCCAAAAAATCATCATAAGTCTTAGTCGTAACAACAAAACCATTTGGAACAGGAATCTTTAAATTAAACAATTCACCCAAATTAGCACCCTTCTCGCCAGCAATATCTAAATTATCAGAACCCAATTTAGAAAACCACTTAATAAATTCGCTAGACATCACTTTATTCTCCTTTGCCATAAATAGTATAATAAAAAATACTTAATAAAGGTTTTTCTATTAATTCAATATATAAATTTTTATAAAAAAATTTAATTAATATTTTTTTATTTACTTATAGCATTTACCGGACAAGTCTTAATCGCTTCATCAACACAAGGAATGTCTTTCTGAGTTTTAACATATGCCTTAGCACCCTTCATCTCAAAAACTTCCTCACAAATAGAAACACAACTTGCACATCCAATACATGCATCACTTACTTTTATTGCCATAAATTAAAACAAATTGTTTAGTTTAATAATCTTTTTAAAAACCTCATAATTTTACCCATAAACTCTTTTCCAACTCTGAACTTCCCCCATTAATTTTTCCCTTTAACAAGAACAACCTTTATAAATTTCAAATTATTTAATTAACTATGATAATTGGGATAATAATTGGAGCAATCGTATTAATTCTTTTAATCGTATTTGGATATTATAATAAATTCATAATTTTGGGAAACAGAATAGACAATTCACTATCTCAAATTAATGTTCAACTAAAAAGAAGAGCAGACTTAATTCCAAACTTAATCGAAACAGTAAAAGGATATGCAAAACACGAAAAAGGAATTATGAAAGAAATAACAGAAGCAAGAAAAGCCTTAATTGGAGCAAAAGGAATAGAAAATAAAGTAAAAGCAAATGATGTTTTAGAAGGAGCGTTAGGAAAACTATTCGCAATCGCAGAAGGTTATCCAGATTTAAAAGCAAACACAAATTTTATGGAACTACAAAGAGAATTATCATCAACAGAAGATCGAGTTGCATACGCAAGACAAAACTATAATGATTCAATCCTAAGATACAACGACTTATGTATGAAATTCCCAGGATTAATCTTTGCAGGAATGTTTGGAAAAAAGAAAAGAGAATACTTGAAGATAACAGAAGTCGAAAAAAAAGTTGTTAAAGTTGGGTTTTAATTTTTCAAAAGATATATTTTTTCAAAAGAAGTTTTTAAAAACTAAATTATTTTATGGAAATTATGACAAAGAAAATTAAAAGACTATATCGTTCTGAAAAAGATAAAGTTCTTGGAGGAGTTTGCGGAGGAATTGCTGAGCATTTTGAAGTAGATCCCGTTCTAACTAGAGTTATTGCAGTTCTTTTATTCTTTATGAGTGGATTTGGTTTTTTAGCTTATTTTGTTTTATGGATTATTATTCCAAAAAAATCTGATATTATCAAAACAAAAAATAAAAAGAACAAAAAATAAAAAGAACAAAAAATAAATTCTTAAAAAATAATGTATAAAAAACCAATAAGTTTTGATAAACAATATTCTAAATCCACTCCATAAACTCAATCAATGCCTCGTCTGAGATAATAATTTAATTTTTATAATGAGCGAAGCAAACAATTTATTTTAACACACCAAACTTAAAAACTCTTTCCTCTTCTTCCTAACATGAAACGTATAGACTTCCGAGACCAAATTTCAAGAAACAAAAGAAAATCATTTTTTCTTATAACATTCATAGCAATAATTCTAGTAGCTTTAGGTTATGTCATTTCATTCGCATTTTCACCAGAATATTTTTTCTTAATAATGATTATCGCAATAATTTTTTCATTGTCCTATACTTTAATCAACTACTATAATTCACACAAAATTGCAATAGCTTCAGTAGGAGCCATCAAAGCAAAACGTTCAGAATATTCAGATTATTACAGATTAGTTGAATCACTAACTATAGCCTCAGGACTTCCAATGCCAGAATTATACATCATGAAATCAAAACAAATAAATGCATTTGCATCAGGAAGAGATCCAGAACACGCAGTAATCTGTGTAACAGAAGGAGCATTAGAAAAATTAGAAAGAAGAGAACTAGAAGGGGTTTTAGCCCATGAATTAGGACATATAGGAAACTACGACATAAGATATATCACATTAGTAACAGTAATGGTCGGAATGATTGCAATAATCTCACAAATATTTCTAAGAAGTTTATGGTTCGGAGGAGGCCGTAGAGGTAATGACAAATCAGGAGCAATATTCATGATAATTGGTATAGTTCTAGCAATCCTAGCACCAATAGTCGTAATGCTTGTTCAAGCCTCAATTTCAAGAAAAAGAGAATACTCAGCAGATGCAACAGCAATAAAATTCACAAGAAATCCAAACGGATTAATTGGAGCATTGGAGAAGATTAAGGGAGATAATAATCCTGAAAAGAAAGTATCAAAAGCATTAGCACCATTATTCTTTTCAAATCCTCTTAGAAAAATGGGTGGAACTCATCCACCATTAGATGATAGAATTAAAGTTTTGAAAAATATGTGAATCCCAAATAATCTTATAAACTACTCTTCTCTTTATCTCACATGGGATTAATAAGAAGTGGTGCAGTTGTATTCTTCAGTGGTTTACTCTTCTTATCATTATTCTTAGGAAATCTATTCCTAACAGTATCATGGTCCCTAGAATATGAAACAATAGAACCACATTTAAACGAATTTGCTACAATCACAATTAATGAATTAGGTGTGGACAAATTATTAACAGAAAATTATGAATTAATGGAATTATACTGTGAAACTCAAGAAATATTTACAATAAATGAACAGGGGTTAAATCTAGAAATACCTTGTTCAACAATTAATCAAGGTTCACAATCAGTAATAGAATATGGTATACAAGAATCAATAAAACAACTTTATTATCAAGAATATTCTTGTGAATTTTGGGAATGTATAAAAAACACCGATACAATGTTTGTTCTTGTCTCAGATACTGCAAGAGAATATTGGCATTCAAAATTTTATTTAGCAATAATAGCTTCAATAATTCTAGTTACATTATTATTTGTATTCATAGAATCAAAAAAATCAGCATTAACAATAACTGGTGCACTCATGATTGTAGCTTCAATACCGTTTAGAAAAATAAATTGGATTTTATCACTATTACCAGAAAAAAATTTCACAGAGATTTTCACAATATTTTTTACAAAATCATATAATGTTTTCTTAACAATGCTAATAATTGGAATAATAGTTTTATTAGTAGGATTAGCATTTGAATTTTTTGGAGTAGGGATAAAATTAACAAATTTATTCAGGTGGATTTTCAAAAAAAAGGAGGATAAAAAAGGAGAGCTGCTCCTCAAAGAAAACGAAAATAAAGAAAAATTCACAAAAGAAGAAGTAAAAAATATAGTAAAAAAAGAAATCAAAAAACAAAAAAAGAAAGAAAATATAAAAGGTGATGTTAAAGAAATAGTCAAAGAAGAATTAAAAAAATCTGATAAATAATTCCCCCTATTTCTAACCATAAATCTAATCTCACTCAATTTCTCTGGTAAGAGCGATGATTTAACATATCAACCGTATATCTTAATTCAACTATTTTTCAAATTAAGGTAAATCATACATTGATATCATCAAATCTAAATTTAAATCATCAATACACTTTTTGCAATAAGGATAATTCTTAATATCAATATCCACATTTGGCCAAAATTTCTCGGCTTGAATCAATTTCTTCTCCTCATAACATCTAACACAATAATAATCTTCAGCATGAACTTTATTATCTCCTCTAATTATTTTATCTTTTTCCCAAACCCCTAATTTTTTATTTAAATTTTTTCTCATATTTTCTTCCATTCAATAAATCTATCCTCAAATTCACCATTCATCTATTTACCTTCTTAAAAATTTTCCACATTAATTCAATTTTAAAATTTCAGAACGTGGTTCTTGAAATTTTAGTCTACCCATTATAAACAAAAAGAATCAATTCTCATCCTTAACCACCTTTTCAACAGAATTTTCTATTCTTTTTTTATCCTGCTCATGTTCCTTCTTCAATTCAATTTTTTTCTTCTCATTCTCCTTAACTAATCTTTGCTTTTGTTGTCTTTCAACAAAACTTTTCAAAAAAGGAGAATAATCCTTTTTACCAGAAATTACCTCTTTAATTTCATAAGCTCTAATTGAACCAATTTGTTTTAATTCAGTTTTAACTTTAGAAGCAAGTCTCTCTTTTACTTTTTCACCAAGATAAATATTTTCTTTAGAAGTATTCGCCATTTTCCTGGCATCAGCCATCAAAGTTCCCATACTCATAAATTGATTAATATGAACACCAATTTTAGTCACAATTGTTCCATAATTTAAACTAATTCCAAAATCAATTTTTTTCTTAAATTTTCTATTATGATTTTTCAAAAGTTTAATAATTTCATTAGCAATTATTAAACCAGTCTCTTCATTTTTAAAAGTCTTTGTTAAAACAGGTGCAAGAATAAAAAATAAATTTCCATGATTTTTGTAAATTAATCCTTTATTAGATTCAATTAAATTTGAAATAATTTCTAAAGTTTCACGAACATTTCCAGCTCCAGATTTAATTTCCTCATAATTCTTCAAAGAAATGCACCCAACAAGCGCATTTTGTTTTGTTCCATTAATAGACAAAGATAATTCAGTTTTCATCTTAGGATTAACTAAAATTTTTTTAGAAATACTTTTTTCATTTTTTAACTTAACCATATTTTTCTTATTTTTAGATTTTCTAATTTTTCCAAAAAAACTCTTTTTATATCCTTTCTTAAAAATAACATAAGCCATAAATCCCAAAATCAAAATAACAAAAATCCAAGCAATTATTTTTACAATTCCTGAATTCATATTTGAAATTTTTTTCACTCTAATTGCATTTCCAGTCAATGAAACTCTCTCTTGAAGATTCCCAATGCTAATCTCATATTCTCCAGGGGGAGCAGATAAAGAGTATCTTTCTTCTTCACCAATATCCAAATAAATCAAAAGACTAATAATTTTATTTCCAACACTCAAATTAACAGTTTCATTATAAATAACATTTCCAATATTTTTAACAAATAAAGTATCATTTGTCAAATCAAACAAAGCTTCTTTATTTTCTTTGATGATAAAGTCTTCTCCATTAATTATATCTTCTGCATATGCAGAAATAGACCATTTTCCAGGAACTTCATTATATCTAATTTCATAATTAAAAACAACATCTGTTTTAGTTTCAATCTTATCAACAATATTATTTTCAGAATCTTTTATTGCGACATAAACTTTAGAATCAATTTTTTCACCAGTTTGATCATGAAGTAAAACTTTTGATTTCAAAATATCCCCTGGAGTAATTGCTTTTTCTTCAATCACAACTTCAATATTCGTGGGAACTTGTCTTATCACAATTGTATTAATTGAAGTTCCAAAATTAATAACATTTCCCATCTTATCTTCTTCATAAACATAAAATTTAATTATTCTATCTCCTGCTTTAAAATCTTTTGGAATTTTTAAAATTAAACCGAATTGCCCACCTTTAACAATCTCTCTTTTCAAAACTTTTTCACTTTCTCCACTATTTTTTATTTCTACAACTCCCTCGACCATTTCCCCATTTTCTTTTATTGCAGTTCCATTAATAACTATATTTTCTCCAGGAGTTATACTTTGAAAAGGAACTTCAGAATAAATATTAATTTTATCGGAAATAATAAATTCCTTTGAAAGTGCTTCTTCATCATCTCCAATTTTTCTAATTATTTCACAAACTCCTTTTGAATCACCAATAAAACTTTTAATTAAAGGAATTTTAATTTTCTTTTCAATTTCTACATCACTAATAATAAATTCTCGATAAATTTCTGTTTCAATATTCTCACATTTTAATTTTAAAATTAATAAATTATCAAAATAATCTTCGGGAATTAATTTCATAACAAATTCAACATGATCTCCCAAATTATAAATATCATTTGGTTCAGTTTCAATAGAAATCTGTGCAGAAGCTAAAGAAATCAAAAAAATTCCAGCCAAAATTAAAGTTAATAATTTATTCATTTTTTATCCATTATTTTATTTAATAAAATAAAGAATAAATTACTTATAAAATATGTGGTGCAAGGGTTATAATTAATGGGCATTAATAAATTGAGAATTATTAATTTTTTGAATTAGAAATCCTTAAATATAAACAAAAATTTATAAAAAGAATGGGTGCATAGTTTAATGGTAAAATCGCCGGCTCCAGACCGGCAGCTGAGAGTTCGATTCTCTCTGCACTCATCAAAATAAAAAAAGTGTAGTACGAAGTTGTCTGCACTCATCAAAATAAAAAAAGTGTAGTACGAAGTTGTCTGCACTCATCAAAATAAAAAAAATGAAAGAAAAAATCAACCCTT
>Ga0190304_1000340_pt1 | contig 22128 bp, 21 predicted proteins | sample 48700712_MG_FD_161670 | JGI IMG/M metagenome (GOLD analysis project Ga0190304, IMG submission 161670) | Hydrothermal vent sediment bacterial communities from Southern Trench, Guaymas Basin, Mexico - 4870-07-1--2_MG | ecosystem: Environmental > Aquatic > Marine > Hydrothermal vents > Sediment ...
CGAGCAATAAATGCAGATGAGAATACAGACTGTCCGGTCATAAGTATAACCTTTACAATATAGTCGACTTTTTCATTTGTAATTTGCAATAAGCGTAACAATAGTAAATTTAAAATAGTAAATTCCAAAAAGTCTCCATATTTACAACTGAAAATTTCCTGCAACAATTCCCGGAACCGTTAAGACAAAGCTCCACAGCTTTAAGTTGTTCATCTGAGGCACTATGAAGAATTCTAAACCGATCTGCCGGAAATTCTTAGCTCATGGGTCAAACTTTTTCCCCAATTGATACTTTCCCCTTGGCATTTTTATTCTTTGCATGAAGAAAAGTGCTATTTTGTAGCTATTAGTTGACAAAAGGCAGACATGATTATACCTTTTTTAATATGAAGTATTTGAATTGGGATCCTTCTAAGAATGAAATTTTAAAAGGATCTCGTGGAATATCATTTGAACCTCTTGATTCGGAAGAAAGAGACTAATGCAATCTATAGAGAATGATAACTGGCAGCAAGTTGAAAATTTTGATCAGGAAAAAAAGAAGGCTGTGGCTGCGGCACAGAATACACTTAAGAAAGATAAAAGAATAAATTTGAGACTAACTCAAAAGGATTATAATCAAATACAAATACGTGCTGTGGAAGAGGGTATTCCCTATCAGACACTTATTTCAAGTATTGTTCATAGATATTTGAATGGGTCATTAACCTGATCGGGAAAAGTGGATTGTTGAGCGGTAAATATAAACCGGGGCATAAGTTTACCGGTAATAATGTTTGTGCAAGCAGAGCAGATTTACCTGATTAAACTATTCTTAGAGTAAAGTAGTTTTCATTCTCCTCCGATATACAATATATAGCTTTATTGGAGGATTATATGAAGGATTATAAAATTCGGGGAAATGAGAATTATACTACCTATGTAAAACTGGTTGAAGAATTTGATGACTCATATAAGGTTGTTATAAAGAAAATAACTGACTCTTCTACCAGGGAAAAAACAGAAATGCTTAGCAAACATCTTTTGGAACTTTGTGTCAGAACAGGTTATATGAGTGAAGTTAACCAAATGCAGATTGCTTAATCTGTAAAAAAATAAACAAAATGTTATTATAATAAAAAAATGTATTAAAATACTACAAATTGTAAAAAATCCTCTTGACAAAATTCTTATCCTTATTCATATTATCATTATTCATTTTCACCCTAATAAGGAGTATTTCATGATAAGCAATCCCAGAAAAGATGAGTTTAAAAGAGAAACTAAAATTAAGGCAGCACTTTTTGGGGCAACTGGTGCAGTTGGACAGGTATTTATGTGGATGCTTTCCGATCATCCCTGGTTTGAAATTACACGAATAATTGCTTCGGAATCCAGAATTGGAAAGAAGTATGGAAAAGAGGTTCACTGGATACTTCCCATGGAAATTCCCCAGGCTATACAAAATATTACTATAAGTGATTTTGATATGGATGCAATGAAAGCTGAAGGTATTCAGGTTGTTTTTTCAGCGTTGCCTAATCCTGCTGCGGAAACTATTGAACCTCAATTAATAGAAGCAGGTTTTGCTGTTTTCTCAAATGCAGCAGCTATGAGATATCAGGAAGATGTTCCAATTTTAATACCGGAAGCTAATATTGATTCTTTAAACTGGATAGAAAAACAGGGTTACCCCGAGAAAGGTTTTATTGTAACAAATGCCAACTGTTCTACAACAGGTCTTGCTGTTGCAATGGCTCCATTGAAAAAATTTGGAATTAAAGAGCTAACCGTATCAACATATCAGTCTGTAAGTGGTGCTGGCCATCCTGGATTATCTTCTTTGGACATTACAAATAATGTAATTCCTTATATTGGTGGTGAAGAAGAGAAGATGATTGAAGAATTTAAAAAAATATTAAGTGTTAATATTGATATTTTCCCATTTTGTGTAAGAGTGCCAATAATGTTTGGTCATTTGGAAACTGTCTGGGTTGAATTTGATAAAAATGTTGATCTTGAAGATGTTATTAAAGCCTGGAATGAGTCTGCAAGTGGTATAGAGCATCTACCTTCAACTCCGATCCGTCCGATAGAATATGACCCTCAGGAAGACCTGCCTCAGGTAAAACAGGCATTCTATGGTAGTCCCGCAGGTATGACTGTCTATACCGGTAGATTGAAAAAACAGGATAAACGTATTGGATTTACCCTAATGGTAAATAATGTTGTAAAAGGGGCAGCTGGAGGTTCTATTCAAAATGCAGAAGCCTTTGTAGCAAAATACCTGGATAATTAATTCCTATTTTATTTGAATAAAACAGCCGAACCTAAGATAAGGGTTCGGCTGTTTTTTTTTAGGAGAAATATTTTATGGGATTTATAGTTTTAGTTAATTCGGATCAGGTAATTAAAAACAAAATAGAATTAGCTTTTCGTAGAGAGCGCTGTTTTGATTTTCCAATGGTTATGATGGCAAATGAAAGGAAGATTCTGGAATCATTGAATTTTGATCTTCCTGAAATAATAATTCTAAATTTCGGTGATAAAAGGGTTTCATATAAGTCAATACTTGGTCAGGTTAGAAAGGATTCCTGGTTGCACAGTTTTGGAATAATTGGGCTGTACGATGGGGCAACTCAGAATGAACAGGAGTTAATGGAAGAAGTTAAGGATCTTAATGTGCTTGTAATGCTTGATTATTCCAGAATTGATAGTCATATAGTAAAAAGCGTTAAGATTATTGCCGAGAACTGGCAATTGATATACCAAAAAGATCTGTACAGTCATTTCATGGAGCATTCCTCCGGCTCTTTTTCAATTGATAATGATATTCTTGCTGTTTCTATTTATGCAGGTATTGCTGTAACTAATTTAGTGCAAAAAGGTTATTTAAAGCCAGAGAATAAGATGCATCTTCAATTGGCATTATCTGAGCTGATTGTAAATAGCATAGAACATGGTCATTGCGGGATTAGCTTTGATGAAAAATCAAAATTTCTGCAAAGTGGACGCAGTGTTATAGATCTTGTTAAGGAAAAATGTGAGGACTCTGAGATAGCTTCAAAGAGGGTTCACTTTGAATGGGATTCTTCAATTGAGAAAACTGTATTTACAATTCGTGATGAAGGGGATGGTTTTGATGTCTCTATAATTAAACAGAAAATTAAAGATGATGAGCCCCTGTCCCAACATGGAAGAGGAATTATTATGGCTGAGGCTTTTTCTGAATCAGTAGAATATAATGATATAGGAAATGAAGCAAAGATTACAGTAAAACATGATGAATCAGTTATTAAAAAGACACCTGAAGGCTTTATAGATGAAGAGGTTATATATCCGGAGATGGGAGATGTTGTCTTTCAGGAAGGTGAAAAGGGAAACTTTCTGTATTATATTGCAAGTGGAAGATATACCGTTCTTCACAATGGGAAAGTTGTAGGATCCCTTAGCCCTGCAGATTTATTTATGGGAGAAATGGCATTTTTGCTGAATAATAAAAGAAGTGCTGCTGTGCATGCAGAAGAAAAAGGAAAATTAATAAAAATATCCCGAAAATCGTTTGTTCAGGTAATGAAGAGATATCCTCACTATGGTATATTCCTCTCCAAACTCCTTGCACGTAAAATTGTGAGGGCAAATGAACAGCATTCAATTGAAGAGCTGTAAGTAAGGAATAAAAAAATGAAAGTTATAAATAACTCTGTTGTTACCCTGGAATATGTATTGATGGATAGCACAGGGGAAGTATTGGAAAGTTCTAAAGTTGATGGAGAGTACGATTATCTCCACGGAGTAGGGGAAATGCTCCCAGGTGTAGAGAAGGCCCTTACTGGTCTTGAAAAGGGTGCAGAGATAGATATAGTTATTTCTCCGGGAGATGGATTTGGAATAAGAAGTGAAGAATTAATTTTTGAGATAGAAAAAGATATTTTTCCGAAAGACTCTGCCCTTGAAGAAGGTATGGAATTTGATGTTGAAGATGAAGATGGAGATAATATAATTACCATACTTGAAGTTCGTGGAGATAAAGTTCTGATTGATAAAAATCATCCTCTTGCTGGTGAAACCCTTAGAGTGAAAGCTGAAATAATAGATATAAGATTAGCGGAAGACTGGGAAATAGAACATTGGGGACATCATCATTAAAACAGCAACCGGTGCTTCGATACATTTTTGCGAGCAAAAACACTCAGCAACCGGTTGGTATACCGCTTCCTGAGTGATTTCTTTATGCCCCAATATTTCTTCTTGTAAAGAAATTGTACTTCGACAAGTTCAGCAACCATATCTAAAGGGAAGGAATAATTCCTATCCAATCATTGGTACGACAGCCATAAGTACTCCAGCAGCAACAGCAGATCCAATTACTCCAGCTACATTTGGCCCCATTGCATGCATTAACAGATAATTATGCTTATTTGTTTCCTGCCCAACCTTATTGGCAACTCTCGCAGCCATAGGAACTGCAGATACTCCTGCTGCACCTATAAGAGGATTTATTGGCTTTTTTGAAAGTACATTCATAAGTTTTGCAATAAGAATACCACTCATTGTTCCTATAGAGAAAGCTATAAGACCCAGGAGTAAAATTCCCAGTGTTTCAATTCTAAGAAACTTTTCAGCAGAAAATTTTGAACCAACACCTAATCCAAGTAAGATTGTTACAATATTCATCAGAGAGTTCTGCATTGTATTTGATAGTCTATCTACAACAGTACTTTCTTTTGCCAGGTTACCGAACATAAGTGCTCCAATTAGAGGAGTTGCTTCGGGAAGCAGTATAATACAAAGACCAAGAACAGCCAGAGGGAATATAATTTTTTCTGATTTTGTAACATGCCTTAACTGTTCCATTTTAATATTACGTTCATGCTCAGTAGTTAACAGTCGCATAATTGGTGGTTGAATTATTGGAACCAGAGCCATGTAGGAATAAGCTGCTACTGCAATCGCACCAAGAAGATCCGGTGATAGTTTCCTTGCAACAAAAATAGCTGTAGGCCCATCAGCTCCACCTATTATTCCAATAGCTGCCGCATCAGAAAGACTAAAATGGAATCCTGCATACTGAGTAAGTGCCAGAGCACCCAGCAGAGTTGTAAAAATTCCAAATTGTGCTGCAGCACCAAGTAGTGCTGTTTTAGGATTGGCAATTAATGGGCCAAAGTCTGTCATTGCTCCTACACCCATAAAAATTAGTAGGGGAAACAATCCATTTGAAATTCCAAAGTGTGAAATTATGCCGATAAAACCTTCTGGCCCAGCCATATTTACAACGGGCACATTTGCCAGAATAGCACCGATTCCCATTGGTAAAAGTAGAAGAGGCTCGAATCCTTTTTTTATTGCCAGATAGATTAATAAGCCCCCAATAAGGATCATAACGGCTTGCTGCCATGTAAAATTTATTATTCCTGTTTTACTCCAGAAAGCTAATAAGGAGTCTAATATACTCATTTACAATCTCCTAATTAATTACTGCAAGTTTATCACCTGCGCTAATTTGATCACCTTCTTTGACAGAAAGTTCTGTTAATGTTCCAGTTCCTGTGGCAATAATCTCAGTTTCCATTTTCATGGATTCTATTATCATTATCACTTCATCTTCTTCAATAGGATCACCAGTATTCTTAATAAGTTTGAGAACAATTCCCGGGAGAGGTGCTTCCACGACAACCTGCTTCCCTCCTGAAGAAGCTGCTTTTGCAGGAACTGTTCCGGGTACTGAAACCGGTTTTGCTGCTTTTGCAGCTGGTGCAGGAGTAGATTTTTGTACCGGCACTGGTTTTGCTGCAGGAATAGGTGCTGATGCAGATGCATCGGCTGTTATTATTACCAGAGTGTCACCTGCTACTATTTGATCAGATTCTTTAATAGGGATATCACTAATTGTTCCGGAAGCAGTTGCATTGATTTCAGTTTCCATTTTCATGGATTCAACAATCATAATTACTTCATCTTCTTCCACTCTGTCTCCAACACCCTTCAAAATTTTAAGGACAATACCGGGTAATGGAGCTTCAATGGTTTTTTTGCCTCCTGGAACAGGAGCAGATTTGGTAGTTGTATTTGTTGGAGCTGCTGGTGCTGGTTGAACTGTCTTTTGAACTGGTTTTGCGCTTAGTCCTTCTTTTACAGATACATTATACTCAACACCATTAACCAGGGCTTTTGATCCTTTCATTTCAACATTGTATTCATTTTGATTAACTTTAACTGTAAATTCTGTAACAGCTTTTGTATTTGATGTTGAAGAAGCTTCTTTAGAGTTAGGATCTATTTTACGAACACCGATTTTTGCATCGCCATTTAGAAAAGTTATTCCCTTTTCCTTACATGTAGCAGATATAAAAATATTTTCATCTGTTACCGGTAGACCCGCATCTTTTAGGCGTTTTGTAGCTATTTTTATTCCCTTTTCAGGATCTGCATCATTAATGTCAACTGGAACCTTTGTTGTTGGTTTTAAACCAAGTTGTTTCTCTGCTAATTTAACAATTTCGGGATCCGGAGCAACAGGAGTTTTTCCAAAGTAACCCAGAACCATTTTTCCATAGCCATCAGCAATTTTTTTCCAGGGTCCCATCATTACATTATTGAAGGCCTGCTGGAAATAGAACTGGGATACAGGAGTAACAGAAGTTCCATAACCCCCCTTTTCTATTACTTCGCCCATAGCCGCAGTAACTTCATTATACCTGTTAAGAATTCCATTATCTCTCATCATTTGAGTATTTGCTGTTAGGGCTCCGCCAGGCATAGGAGAGAAGGGCATAAGGGGTTCAACACTTTTTGCCTCAGGAGGCATAAAATAATCCTTCATACAGGTTTTAAATACTTCTTCAGCTTTCATTATTTTATTTATATCTATGCCCAGATCATATTCTGTTCCACGAAGAGCATGCCACATTGTTATAATGTCCGGTTGGCCTGTTCCTCCTGAAACGGGTGCCATGGATAAATCAACCTGGTTGACTCCAGCTTCAATTGCTGCTTTATAACCTAATATACTGGTACCAGCTGTTTCATGACTGTGAAAAACAATTCTTGCCTCTTTTCCCAGAAGAGATCTGGCCTGTTTTATGGTTTCATATACCTTGGCAGGAGCCGAAGTCCCTGATGCATCCTTAAAACATATTGAATCATATTTAATACCAGCATCCAGGATGTTTCGAAGAACACCCATATAAAACTGGGGGTCATGTGCTCCTGTAGCTCCTGGGGGCAATTCCATCATTGTAACACAAACTTCGTGCTTTGCTCCTGCTGCAACTATTCTCTCACCTGAATAAATAAGGTTGTTAACATCATTAAGTGCATCAAAGTTTCTGATTGTGGATATCCCATGTTTTGTAAACATTTTTGCATGGAGGTCTATAACATCTCTTGACTGAGACTCCAGTCCTACTACATTTGTTCCTCTGGCCAATGTTTGAAGATTGACATCAGGTCCAACTGCTGCTCTAAACTGATCCATCATATCAAAAGCATCTTCATTACAATAAAAGTACAGAGACTGAAATCTTGCTCCACCACCTGCTTCAAAATGTGTTATTCCGGCATCTACTGCAGCTTCTACAGCCGGAAGAAAATCTTTTGTAAATACTCTTGCACCATACACTGATTGAAATCCGTCACGAAAAGCTGTGACCATAAAATCGACTCGTTTTTTCATCTAAAAATACCTCTTCTAACTATGTGAGTAAGATTTGACTGCTGCTATTACAGCTGCAATTTCTGATTCACCCATACTAAATGTTTCAGCTGGGTCTTCTATAGAGTTTTGTTCATTTTTAACAGATCTTTTTTTATTAGTTTTTGATTCTTTTACTGCATCCGGAAAGTATTTTGGCAATATAGCTGACATTAGCTTCATTACAAATACCAGAATGGTCAGAAAACTAAATACTACGGTCATGCCTACAACTGTTAAAGTGAGACCTTGTATTAACACTTTGGTTCTCCTTGTTTCGATATGTGTTTCTATTGGGATTATATCCTGTAAAACAACACTATAATGGTAATGGCGGCTTTTTTGCAAGGAGTTTATGGTGGAAAGTGGCTTTTTTTGTAAAATTCAGGAGCGGCTTGACGCCGCTCTCTGATTTAATGGTTGGGAAGGTTTATTTTGCAGTAATTTTAATTTTTCTTGGTTTTTCACTTTCTTTTATACCAAGAGTTACAGTAACTATTCCGTTTTTTACTGAGGCCTCAATTTTATCCCTGTCAATTGTGTCATCCAGAGTAAAAATGTGTTGATAATCCCCATCTTTTATTTCATGGAGTCTGAATTTCCCTGAAATATTACCAATTGTTTTTCTACCATTTACCATAAAATGGTTACCATCAACCTTTATTTCCAGATTATCCTTTGAGACACCTGGCATTTCCATTTCCAGGAACACTTTCCCATCTTCGTTAAAAATATTATACCGGGCTGGTAATACTCTTCGTTCATTAGTCTCATTCTTTGCCATTTTTTTGCCTCCTGACTCCTAACTAATTTTAACAGAGATCTGTTTTGGTTTTGCTTCTTCCTTCTTTGGAAGTTCAATACTAAGTATTCCATCCTTTAACACTGCTGAAATTTTTTCAGTGTCTGCTGAATTGGGCAGGGAGATGGTTCTTTGAAAGCTTCCGCTCCAGCATTCTTTTTTAAAATATGCTGTTTGTTTTTCTTTGTTTCTGTCCTTTTTCTCTCCCTTTATAGTAAGAACATTTGAAACTACGGATAAATCCAGATCATTCTGATCCAGCCCTGGCAGTTCACATCTTATGGTAAAGTTTTGATCTCCCTCAACTACATCTACTGCAGGTGAAAGATTCCTGTCGAACAAACCAGATGGTGCAGGAGTTCTGTCAATATCAAATAGTTCATTAATCTCGTCCTGAAGAGATCTGAATCCCTCCCAGGGTTCATACAAGTCACGGTTTTTCCATTTTACTATTGCCATAATGGCACCTCCTAAAAAATATTCTTAATAGATATAAAGCATATACTGTGCCAACTTTATAAATAGTATTATTTGTTTAGGTAAATGCTTGCAATGAAAAGAATTAGAAATTTATTAGTAGTGAGGTGTAGTATAGTTATTTTGTTTGTAATCTGGTCATAAATATATATTTTTTAAAAAAACGGCTTATATCCGGATCTTTTTGACACAGATTTAATATTTTAACTTTTCAGCCTGTATCATTTTGATATTTATAAAATATGCTAAGGAATAAGTTTTATTCATTTATAAGTTTAGAGTTGAGTTCCAATCAAAAGAAAAATATTTTATATTGTAGCGAAGCCTGAAACACTTAAAATTTATGAAAGGGGGTATCTTGTTCCGGTTTATTTCCCCCATTATTATAATCGTATTAAATTCAAGGAGAATCTATGCTGAATAAATCTTTTTTAATTGATAATTTTGGATCTCTTAACAATATTGATGTACAAAAACTGGATAGGATTAACCTCATGATAGGATCCAGTAGTTCCGGAAAAACTTTCCTGTTGAAAGCATTGTACAGTGTTATTCGAGCACAGGAAGAAACGGGAAGAGGCAATGAGAATCGTGACTTTGCAGAGATATTAAGTGGTAAAAAGTGTTGGACATTTCTCAACCAGATAAACCAGGCGATTTAGTAACAAAAGGCTCAAGCAATAGACTGAAGCTCTCAATTACGATGGAAGATAATAGAGGATTGGCCTTTGAGTTTGAACCGGATACAAGCAAAAAGTTATTCTTTTTAAAGAATCAAATACCGTTGACCAAGCTTTAATCTGACTGTATGATCCATCCATGAGCAAATATCCGTTTACAGAAATAGAAAAGAAATGGCAGAACTATTGGGAAGAAAATAAGACCTTTAAGGTTACAGAAGATCCATCAGTTCCAAAAGAAAAGAGAAAGTACATTCTTGACATGTTCCCTTACCCTTCGAGTCAGGGACTGCATGTAGGGCATCCCGAAGGATATACAGCTACAGACATTCACTGTAGATATCTTAGGATGGCAGGCTATCATGTATTGCATCCAATGGGATTTGATTCCTTTGGGTTACCTGCGGAAAACTATGCTATAAAAACAGGAACTCATCCTCGTTTATCCACAGAAGATAATATTAAAAGATTCCTTAAACAAATTAAATCAATTGGTTTCAGTTATGACTGGGACAGACAGATTTCCACACATACACCGGAATATTACAAGTGGACTCAATGGATTTTTCTTAAACTATATGAAAAAGGCTTAGCTTATGAATCAAAAGCTCCTATTAACTGGTGTCCCTCCTGTATGACGGGTCTTGCGAATGAAGAAGTAAAAGATGGAAAATGCGAACGCTGCCATACTGAAGTAACTCGTAAAAATATTCGCCAATGGATATTAAAAATTACAGAATACGGGGACAGGCTGCTTGCTGATATAGATAAGCTTAACTGGTCTCCGGCTATAAAAGCAATGCAGAGAAACTGGATTGGAAGAAGTGAAGGAGCTAATGTAAAATTTACTGTAGATGGCAGTGGAGAAATTATAGAAGTCTATACTACCAGACCGGATACCCTTTTTGGTGCTACTTATATGGTTCTTTCTCCGGAACATGATCTTGTACATAAAATTACCACTCAGGAACAACTTTCTTTTGTTGATGCCTATATTGAACAGGCAGGTAAAAAATCAGATCTTGAAAGAACAGATCTTGCAAAGGATAAATCAGGTGTTTTTACCGGAGCTTATGCAATTAATCCTATTAATAATGAAAAAATTCCTGTCTGGATTGCAGATTATGTTTTAATTTCCTATGGTTCGGGTGCAATTATGGCTGTACCTGCCCATGATACCCGGGACTGGGAATTTGCAAAACAGTTTAATTTACCTATTATCGAAGTCTTAAAAGGCGGGAATGTACAGGAAGAAGCACATACTGGTGAAGGGGAACATGTTAATTCAGGGTTTCTTGATGGTCTTGGTAAAAAGGAAGGAATAGAAACAGCAATTAACTGGCTTAAAGAACATGGTTTTGGGGAAAAGGCTGTTAACTATAAGTTAAGAGACTGGGTATTTTCCAGGCAGAGGTACTGGGGAGAGCCTATTCCTTTGGTTCATTGTGATAGTTGTGGAATAGTTCCTTTAAAGGAGAAGAATCTTCCTCTGACCCTTCCGGAGGTCGCAAGCTATACTCCTACTGGTACTGGTGAATCCCCTTTAGCAGCTATAGAGGAATGGGTTAATACTACATGTCCTAAATGTGGAAAACCTGCAAAAAGGGAAACTAATACTATGCCTCAGTGGGCAGGATCCTGCTGGTATTACCTGCGTTACCTTGACCCTCATAACACAGAAGAACTTGCATCCAAAGAAAAAATTGATTACTGGATGCCTGTGGATCTCTATGTCGGCGGGGCAGAACATGCTGTTCTGCATTTATTGTATGCAAGATTCTGGCATAAGGTTCTGTTCGATCTGGGAGTTGTAAGCCAGGATGAACCTTTTCAGCAGTTAATTAATCAGGGGATGATTCTTGGAGAAGGTGGGATAAAAATGTCCAAATCTCTGGGTAATGTAATCAATCCTGATAAAATTATTGATGAGTTAGGTGCAGATACAATGAGGATGTACGAGATGTTCATGGGTCCTCTACAGGTTTCCAAACCATGGTCAACAAAGGGGACATCCGGGGTTTTCAGGTTTCTGGACAGAGTCTGGAGAATAAGTGAACGTGAAATGTCGACAGAAAAACCAACTGACGATCTTATGAAAATTCTTCATCAGACTATTAAAAAAGTTTCCAATGGTACAGCTAATCTTGAGTTTAATACTGCAATCGCTCAAATGATGATTTTTATAAATGAAGTTTTTAAGAGTCCTGTATTATATAAAGATATCTGGGAACCATTTGTACTCCTCTTATCTCCCTATGCACCCCATCTTGGTGAAGAATTGTGGCAGAAGTTAGGGCATAAAGAATCTCTGGCTTATACACCATGGCCGGAATGGGATGAGGAATTAATTAAAGAATCCGTATTGGAAGTTGTAATACAGGTTAATGGTAAGATTAGAGCAAAGTTGGAACTTCCTGTTGGCACCTCGAAAGAAGAAACAGAAAAAACTGCATTTGAAAATGAAAAAATTAAGGCCTATACGGAAGGGAAGACTATAGTTAAGGTAATTGTTGTTCCGGATAAGCTTGTTAATATTGTAGTTAAGTAGTTTAATATTGCTAATAAAAAAGATATTCATAACCATTCTCCCATACAAAAATGTCCAGTTTTTCTTTTGTAAGTGAATTTTGAAATCTGTGCAGCCCCGGATATATATCATTTAAAAGTAAATTCCCTTCAGAGTTGGCCATTGTCACCGGATAAAATGGATTATCGGAGATCCAGGTTCCATCTGCCGGTATTATAATATCCTGAAGAGATCCTGCTCTTATTTTATAAACAGAAAGGGCATTATAAATTATTGCTTCTTTTAATAATTCTCTATCTAACGACCATGGGTTTCCATTACATTTTTCCTTAATTTCATTTTTTAGTCTGCTTATATTTAACTGATCAGTTTGTATCCCTATCTCTCTAAGTTCCAGTAACAAATCTGCAAGAAAACCATCTTCCCATTTTAACAGGATGGTAGTTTTTGCTTCGGAATTTGTATTTATAACAGCTCCAGCGGGTTTTAGTGAGCCGGAAGGATAGCATGCAATTATTATGGAGCTGCCTTTTTCTATTCTGATGTGGAACTCCTGATTCCAGTTATTATTCCTCTTTTCAACAAAACCTGAAGCACCGGGGTATAAGACTTCTCCTGTTTTCTTATGGTTATCCATAAACCATGGAGGAGAATTTACAGGGAAAGAAACTGTAATTGTTCTGTAATTAGTAAATATTTCACAACTACTCAATAGTAAACTAATCAACAATAAATATTTACTCATACATCTATATAGGATGATAATTGGCTTTTCACTTCAGCAAAAGGCTCTAATAATGAAAAAACATTAATTATTATATTGTTTTATATTATTTTTGTAGATGATACGTATTTTATTTAAAACCCTGGAATAATCCTCTGATTGATAGTCCACATATGTCCATGGTAGGGATTGGAATTTTTTATTAACAAATAATAGGGTTACTTCTCCATATATACCTTTTTGAAGTGGAATTCTGTGACCGTTATCTTTAGTTGTTGCCAGAATAAAGCTTTTCATGGAAAGCATTCCCGGATCAAGGTTAATTTGCCTGTTATTATCTTCTCTAAAAATATTTTCAATAGTATTGGTTAGAATTTTAATATCCGATAAAGTGTCCGGAGAAATCAGGTTTTGAAAAGATAAAAAAAATCGTTTTATATTTGTTCCCATTTCAGGGTTGTAGTAATTTGTATAGTTAAAATTTAATATTTCACTCTTGTAATCGATTGGACCAAAGTTATCTTCCAACTGTTCATTCAGCTTTTCAATAAAATCTTCCCGGCTGATAAGAACAGCTATTATAAGTTTCTCCGGAGTAAAGCTTGTAATTTCTCCCATAAGTTCTCCTTGCTTTGTTGCATGATTCGTAATTTTAAACGATAATGATGCTATAATGAAAGATGATAACAATTTTTTAGTCGAACTGGAAACAGTACTTGAAAAAAAGAAAACAGATCTGGAAAAAAAGGAATTAACTGCATTAAAGGAAACGGTAAGACTCTTTACAAGTGCATTTGAAGGAATTTATAATCTTTTTCTAAAAAAAGGGTTAATAGCAGAGGATCCATATAAATATGAACAGAAAATATCTGATGTTACACCTCCCTCAGCAGATATGGTTGTGGATTCTGAAAAAAATCATGCTATAAGCCAGAGATTATCTGTATATGATTCACAGCTTGATTTTCTAAATAATTTTTACCAGTTTAGTGCTGATTTTATTACAATGCCCAGAATTAAGAAAATTATTCTATTAATTAGATGGATCAAGTGGGAGAAGATATCTGAAGCTTCAACGGATATCAATACCAGAATATTTGCAGAGATTGTTGTAAAGATAACTCAGGGTAATGATCAAATGTCAATTAAATTGTTGAATGATTCTTTAAATAGAATGAAGGATACTAGTAAAAAAATAATTTTACTTCTAAAAGCTTTATCTATGTATCAAAGAGAAAAATATAAATTTGATATCCGTAGTAAAATTATTGAAGAGTTAAAAATTTCTTCCAATGATATGCGATCCAGTTCCAAAAATACTATGTTAAAAATTAAATCAAATTTCAAAAAAATAATGGGGAATGATATCCCATTTTATTCTGAACTGGTAAAAGAAATATTTATCGAAGAAACTACACCCGAGGGCGAATCACTTAAATCAGATCTACTAAAAAGGCTTAAAATAGAAGAAGTAAAAAATGAAAAGAAAAAGGAAATAAATTATAGACAGCTCTTATTGGATTCGGTGAGAATTCTTTCTACAGCTTCTATTCCCCTGGAGCATGCTTTTAACAAGCTGGAATTTAATAATTCCCTTATTAAAGAAAAGACTCTGTCTTTTGGTGATAAATTTAGACTCTGGATTATGAGTTTTTCTAAAACTGAGAGCATAAAAAAAATAATTGAGATAGATATTTTTGATGAAAGGTTGTCCACTACTAAAACGGTTCAATTGGATCTTATAAATTATCTTGATACCGGAAGAAAGAAAATAAGGTTAATTGCAGCTGCTGGAAACAAGCTTAGTTCAACTTATCGTAAGCTTGAAGGTGCGACAGATGATTTTGTTCTTGGTTTTATAAGTAAAACATTGGAAGAGCTGTCTGTTATTAACAATAGACTTGATCCTGTTAATGTCTATTTTAAAAGTGAAGCAGGCAGGGATCAACGTAAAAATATAAAAGGTGTAAAAATAGAAGTAACATCTATAAAAAATATACTTGTAAAAGCCAATCAGAAAAGGCAAGAGTATATTTCCAAAATGGAGGAACAGGAACAACTTAAAAAGCTTGGGGTTTTATAAAAACAGGATAATCTTAATTTATCCTGTATTTTCCAAGCACTCTTAGGTTTTCGGAATACTTTCTAAATTCGTTTAAAGTTTCTTCAAATGGTTCACTTGTCTCATTCAGATCTACAGAGAGAAAAAACATATATTGCCAGGGCTTTCCCGGAATAGGCCTTGATTCAAGCTTATTCATATTAATCCCGCTGTCTGCGAAAACTCTTAAGCAGTTAAACAAGGACCCTGGTTTATCCGGAGTTGAAAATACTATAGCAGCTCTATTTGGATTTTCATATTCTGCTTTATCTGTTCTGGAGATTATAAAAAACTTAGTATAGTTTCTTGGATTGGTTTCTATGCTTTCTTTAATTATGTGCATACCATATACTCTTGCGGCTTCTTTACCTGCGATTGCTCCGCATGAAAGATCATTTAATTCTTTTATATTTGCTACAGCACCAGCAGTGTCATAAAACGGGATTCCTTCCATATTTTTATGTTTTCCGATAAAATCCGAACACTGAGCCAGACCTTGAGGATGTGAATATACTTTTTTTATATCCTCTAAAGATGAACCGGGAAGACCAATAAGGTTGTGGGTTATTCTTAGTTTATACTCACCAACAACTGCAATATCAGGATATGTTAATAATAAATCAATATTTTCATTAATTGTTCCTGCCAAAGAGTTTTCTACTGGTATTACACCAAATAAAGAAGATCCTTGCAGTACAGATTCAAATACATCCCTGAATTCATGTTGTGCCAGAGCGGTAACTTCATCTCCAAAATAGCTATGAATAGCTTTTTCACTGTATGCTCCCCTGACACCCTGGAAAGAAATATTTTTAGTTATAGAATCAATTGCTTTATCAATTGATTGTACACTTATTGGTCTGTCTTCAGGTATCCGTTCAATTTCTTTACCTACAACTGGGGATAAAGTCTGAATATCTCTCATTAGTTTTTCAAATTCTTCCGGGTATAAAGATTGAGGGCCGTCAGACATTGCATGATCCGGATCAGGATGAACTTCAACAATAAGACCGTCAGCTCCAGCTGCAATTGCAGCAAGAGCCATTGGAGCAACTTTCGCCCTTATTCCTGTTGCATGGCTGGGATCCACAATAATAGGAAGGTGACTTAGTTTTTTTACTACCGGAATAGCTGAAAGATCCAGTGTATTCCTGGTATAAGTTTCAAATGTCCTTATTCCTCTTTCACAGAGAATAATATCATCCGATCCGTGAGCCATTAAATATTCAGCAGCCATAAGCCATTCTTCAATTGTAGCAGATAGGCCTCTTTTTAAAAGGACAGGCATTCCCATCTTTCCAACAGCTTTGAGAAGTTCAAAATTCTGCATATTCCTTGCACCAATCTGGTATGCATCAACATAATCCTTCATCATTTCTACATAGTCAGTGCCTACAATTTCTGAAACAACAGGAAGACCCACAGAATCACCGGCTTCTTTTAGAATTTTTAAACCTTCTTCTCCCATACCCTGGAATGAGTAAGGTGATGTTCTCGGTTTAAATGCGCCTCCTCTAAGCATAACTGCTCCGGATTTTCTAACTGCTTGTGCAGCTTTAAATATCTGTTCTTTGGATTCGACTGCACATGGACCAGCGATTATTGCAACTCTGTTGCCGCCTATTTTTACTCTGCCTATTTTTACTATTGTATTTTCTTTTTTAAGTTCTCTTGAAGCAAGCTTGTAGGGTTTTGAAATTGGAATTACCCTGCTTACTCCCGGAAGGATTTCTACTTGTCTAGTATCGATACTAATATTCCCCACTGCTCCAAAAACGGTTTCTTCTTCACCGATAATCTCTCTTACCTTGAAACCTTTTGTTTCCAGAAAACTTCTAAGGTTTTCTTTGTCATGAGAAATAATATTTTGTTTTAGAATAATAATCATAGGAACAGGCTATTTACAAAGCTTCCAAGTGTCAAGAGAGTTATTCTCCGGATTTGAAACCTTCTGTATTGAGTACATAACGCACATTTTTGATTTTATTTCCGGTTTCCACAATACTTCTTTCTGTTACCATTGAATCCATAATAAAAGCATCTATATTTTTTTTGTAGTCCATAATTTTAGATATATAATCCAGAGTCATTTTGGGTGTACCCCTTCCTGTTACTCTTCCACTACCAGCATTGTACATAGCAAGCCCGACAATTTCATTTCCTCCCTTTTCTATACAGGAAGCCAGATATGCAAGGCCATATTGAGCATTAATTTCCGGATTAAAAAACTCTGATTCCTTTAAATTCGGAAAAGATTTATTATTAAGTTGAAAAAGACCTCTATCAATGGAATTACTGTTGCGATTAACAGCTATTGGATTGTAAGCACTTTCTGCAAAGGCCAGAGAGAACGCCAAAGAAACAGGAATGTTATTCTTGTTGGCATTCCGAAGTATTATATCTGTTATTCTGGTTGATTCGGTCAGTTTATCAAGATAAGTAATCATATGATCTCTTGTAAGGGGATTGCGATAAAGATATAAACCCAGATCTTCTGTTTCTGAAAGCTGAACAGGAAGTCCTTCATTTATGACAACATCCGGAATATTTAATACAGAATTATTTTCCCCTGAGTTTTTGGCGGCAGTCTTTTCTCTAAAAACTGACTGAGTACATGTAAGAATGACAGGTACCAAGAGTACCAGTATTATAGAATTTCTGATGGGTTTTCCCTCCCTGATAATTAATTTAATATACAAAAAAGAGATTTATTCACTATGGGAGAAAAAAATCAAGTATTCGAAGTGCCAGTTTTGGACTAAAAAGTTAAATGCTTACTTTTTTAGTAAAAAATGTTATAGTAAGAAATGGAAAATGCGAACTTGGGCTTAGGGTGCTGGGTTTTTGGAAATGATAACTATTGGGGTAGTCAAAATCATAAGGATTCTGTAAAAACACTCCAGGCTGCTATACGCGGTGGAATTAAGCATTTTGATACTGCCCGGACATATGGTAATGGCCGGTCAGAACAAATTACAGGTCAGCAGTTAAAGAAATATAGGGAAGATGTTTTAATAGCCACAAAATCAACATGGCTGCCTGCTGAAAGTGTGGAAAAATATTTAAATATAAGTCTGGATCGCCTTTGTACAGACTATGTCGATATTTTCTATATTCACTGGCCAAAATCAGGATTGGATTTTCGACCAATGATGGAAGCTATTGAGAAACTACGGAATTCGGGTAAAATTAAAAAAATTGGTGTCAGCAATTTTAGTATTAAGGATATGGAGTTATTAAGAAATAGTGGAAATATTGATTATTACCAGACAGGTTATTCCTTACTTTGGAGATTTCCTGAAAAAGAGATAATCCCCTATTGTACTAACAGAAAAATTAAGTTTGTTTCATATAGTTCTCTGGCACAGGGAATGCTGACAGATAAATTTAATATTAGTACACGATTTACAGTGAATGATCCCAGGAATAAATTAGTATTTTTCTATAAAGATAGTTACGATCGTGTTAAAATATTTCTTAATAAATTTAAGGAACTCGCCGGATCAGGGGGATTCTCCATGGCTCAGTTATCTCTTAAATGGATTCTCCGGCAACCATGGATTGATACTGTCCTTGCCGGAGCAAGAACAAGAGAGCAGTTGGAAGAAAATCTTTCAGCGGAAAGTATTGAGCCAGATGATGAGATTATGCAGAAGCTTACTTCTCTTTCAGATGAACTATATAAAAATATGCCATATAGAGAAAATATTTTTAATCATAAGCCTTGAATAAACATAAAAACAACAGGAGCATTCTCGATGCTGGTACCAAAAGGGATAAGTCATGAAACATTGGAAATTAAAAAATCCAGGTTTATTTCTATTGCAAAATACACTTCCTCTGCAGAGGAATCCAGGGACATTCTCAAGACTGTCAGATTGGAGTATCCCGATTCAAGTCATATTGTTCATGCTTTTTTGTCCGGGCCAGGAAGTGATATTTTTGGATACAGTGATGATCATGAACCTTCCGGGACAGCAGGGCGACCTGTTCTTGAGGTACTGAAGGGGAGTGGAATAGGAAATATTATTATGCTGGTAGTTCGATATTTTGGTGGTATAAAGCTTGGAACAGGAGGATTGGTTAAGGCTTACACTGAAGCAGCTCAACTGGCTTTGAAGCATCTTCCAGTAGAAGAATTGGTTTCAAGGAAACACTTTTCACTTAATGTCCCCTATAAAAGCTATGATTCTGTTCTTAAAATTCTAAAAAAATATTCTGCAGATGTGGAAGAGCCGGTATTTGATACTAAAATTCATATTATAGGTACCATACCGGAAAAAAATTGCGATCTTGCAGACACAAAAATACAGGATATTTCTTCAGGCAGGATAATACTTGATATAGTAAAATGAAAAAGTGCAAATCTCATTATCACACCATAATCTGAATTATTATGGTTAGAGAGATAGTAACTTGGATAATTTCCTGCATTTTGAACCGCTCAGAATACCTTTTCAGGGTAAACAGTCATAGTTTTGAAAGCGGCTCCTCATATGATTATCCAAATAAAAATCCCTATCTAATTATATCTCCCATTATAGCAGTAATTGGATGATTTGAGCTATTAAAAAAATATATGAATTTTCAATTCACTAATTAAGCAGGTATGGCAGAATAGAATATCCTGTCCAGAAAAGAGGTAATAGATTAAGCAGGAAATGGGGGATAAAAGTGTATAACATCTCTCCCTTTTTTCGCCAGACAACAATATGAAGATACCCAGAAAGAGATGTTCCAATAATAAATATAGGTCCCAAAGAACTTTCCGGATTTACCGTATGAAGAAATTTTGCCCAAAACATTGTGTGTATTGTTCCTACAAAAATTGAAAATAATATTAAAGCCGCAATTCGCATTGCAAAGCGGCTGGTTTTTCCCAGTCTATCCATTTTGTAGAGATCCCAGGAATCAAAAATATACAACCATAAAAGCTGTTCCGATGAAGCATTGACCACTGCCCAGATTAGTGCTGTAAAAATTATTCCTGCAATAAAGGTATTATCAACTACAATACGGATAAAATAGGAGAAAACAAGGGTGGCAATTATTAACAGGACATTTATATAAAATGAAACAGGTGGAGATGGAAGTTTTTTAAAGTGATATCCACTTCCTCCTCTCCTCCAGAAACTGAGTCCCCAGGCTAGGGAGTAGTACATGATCATGGGAAGGAGAGCCCCTGTTCGGGCGAAAAGAAATCCTGCCAGAACCGGGAATACCAGGACTATCCCCGAAGATAATATAAGATCTATTTTAGTTGGTTTCCAATTTTGCTGCATATTGCATTATTATAAACTATAAAGTTATAGTTAGGAATAGGTTATGTATATAATTAACTTATAATAGGGGAATATTTGAAAATGAAAAAAAAATTATGGGAAGTAACAACTCTAAAAGCTTTATTACTTATTTATATAACATTATGCCTAATTATTGCCGGCCTTAATTATGGCATGGGATCATCTGTTTCAGAAAAAACCCATCAACTAATTCTAAAAATTTGGCAATTCTACGAAAATCAATTTAAAACATTGTTAATAATAATTGGCTCCTGGTTAACCATTAGGATTATAGGAAAGAGATCAAAAATGCAGAAAAAAAACCTTATTGGTTTTATTTGTGCAGCCCTGTTTATCCATATTATAGGACCTATTTTAACCGGTAATAATGACCTCTACTTTTTTTCTATGCCCCTTCCGTGGTCTACGACAGCTTTGCAGTTAATGGCTGAAAAATCAGATTTTTATATACGACATGTTCCTTTATGGGGATTAAGCGGAATTTCTGCTGTTTTATTTATCTATTTAACTATCACTATAATTGTTTTCTTGGGTACTCTCATTTATGGGAGAAGATGGCAATGTTCAACCCTATGTCTTTTTAATGGTTTTATTGCAGAAGCATTCTCTCCTGCCTTTCCTGTTTTTCAAAGAAAGAAAAATAATGGAGCAAAGATAATCCCTATATTTAAAATTCTTAAATGGCTTCTATTAACTGTAAATATATTTTTTATTATATTCTGGATCAATTCAATTATGTCTAAAGATTTTAATTATCCTATTGCAAATTTATTAGCTAAAATTGAAGTTTATAAATATCTCTCAACAGAATTACTTATGGCTATGTTTCTATGGGTTATATTTACAGGGAGAGGTTATTGTTATTATTGTCCCCTTGGTACTGTTTTAGGTGGAATATCCCGAATTGCAGGACAGAAAATTATTACAGATAAAACAGAATGTATAAATTGTAAAAAATGTGATTTAGTTTGCCCAATGAATATTATTATCTCTACTTCAGCTCAAATCAAGAAAGACGTTATCGATTCACGCTGTGTCGGATGTGGTCATTGTGTTGATATCTGCCCGGTCAATACGCTAGAATACTCAACAAAATTTCTGGATGCAATTACCAGGTGTGACATCCATAAAAAGTAATTTATCAATGAGGGAGGTAAAAAATACTACCAGTTTGCCTTTGTCGAATAGAAAAATATAAAGATCGTACTGAGTATAGAAAATACATAACACCCACTATCCCACAAGAATAAATGTTCTAACTACTAAAGGAATTACTATTCAATTTATCACGTAATTCTTTCCATTCGGGAAGAACACGATCCATATGATCTTTAAAAGCCTTGCCATGCCCTCTTTCCAAAAGATGAACCATCTCATGAACTGCAACATACTCAAGACAAGGTTCTGATTTTTCTGCCAACTTAAGACTAAGCCAAATACGTTTATCCCGGGTATTGCAGCTTCCCCACCTTGTCTTCATGTTTTTAACGCCCCAATCCAAAGGAGTTTCTCCAATGATATATGCCCATTTTTTTATAAGTAATGGAATCTGCTGTTTTAAATAAGTTCTATACCATTCATTCATAGTCTCTTTACGTTTTTCCAGGGAACTGTCTGGTCTTGTGCTAAGAACCAGGATATCTTTATCCAGATAAATCGATGGCTTTTTTTCTTCAATTCTTATTTCAAGTTTATAAGGCTTCCCTGCAAAATAATGGATTTCTCCGGATTCATATTTGGGCACAGGAAGTACTATTTTAGCCTGAAATTTTATCTGATGCTTTTTTATCCAGCTAATCCTGGATTCGACAAATTCTTCTATAACCCTGTTACTTGTTC
>Ga0190304_1000343_pt1 | contig 22076 bp, 27 predicted proteins | sample 48700712_MG_FD_161670 | JGI IMG/M metagenome (GOLD analysis project Ga0190304, IMG submission 161670) | Hydrothermal vent sediment bacterial communities from Southern Trench, Guaymas Basin, Mexico - 4870-07-1--2_MG | ecosystem: Environmental > Aquatic > Marine > Hydrothermal vents > Sediment ...
AAAATTAATATTTTTTAAAAAAGCACCTTCAAAAGAAGTTCTCTTTAAATTTGCTGTAACAATTCCATATCCATAAACTTTTAAATTTCTTAGATTAATAAATTTGGCATCTTTCTCTTTAATTTCCAGAATTAATGCTTTTTCGACCCTTACATTTGATAATGATAAATTTTTGCTTAATCTCACCGTTTTCAATTCGAGATCTCCTCTGAATCTAGACGAATCAAAATTAACGCCTGAGTTAAAATAACACATAAAGAAGCTTGCATCTCCATTAAATTTCGCCTTAGAAAAATATGTTTCAGATTCGAATTTTATTCCTACAAAATCCGCATCATCTCCAAAGATGGCTTTTGGGAAAGTGGCATGTTTTTTGAATTTGTCTACCATAAATTCAGTATCATCTTTAAACTTTGCTTCTGAAAAATCAGCTTCCACATTGAAAACACAATCATTGAAATTTGTTTGACCTTGAAACTCCGTCCTGATAAAACTTGCGGTACATTTTCTTTCATTAGGATAATTTTCTTTACCAAAAGTTGTTTTCTTATCATTTCCATGTGAGTAAAACCACACAGTATCTCCAAAGATCGCATCATTGAAATAAACACTTTCTTCAAAATTTACCCCGCTAAAACTTGTTTCACCTTTGAAAATTGTTCCTTTCTTCTGTGATCCTTTTTTGAAGAATGTGTCTCCTTTAAATGTTACATCTGAAAAAATAACCTCACCTTCAAAAGTAACATCATTGAAATCAGCACTGCCATTGAAAGTTACATCTTCAAAATACGCATATCCTTTGAATACTGTTCTTTCAGATTTTGAGTCTTTCTCAGGGTCTGCGCTATTAAATTGTACACTGTCTTTAAAACTGACATTATCAAAAATTGTATTTCCTCCAAAAGTAACATTTTGAAAAGATGCAATTCCTTTTGTAATACTTGTATCGCCCTTCTGTCCGAAACGGAAATTATTTTCAAAAATCGATCCTTTGAAATCTATACCTTGTTTAAATTCAAATTCATGGAACCCTACACTTTTTTTGAAAATTACATTATTAAAATGAACATCCCCTTTGGCGTTTATATTATAAAAGTTGTTGTTATCTCCTTCAAAAACTGCATTATCGAACTTGATACTACCTTTTTTAGATGATACTCCCATAAATTTTACCTCTCCTTTGAAATGTGCACCGATAAAACTGGTATAGTTATCTCCCGTAGTGTTAAATGTTATATTATTGAAATAAACATTCTTCTCAAAAGTTGCATTACTAAAATTTACATCCGTACAATTAAGATCATTAAAATTCACCTCTTCCTCAAATACAGCATTACTAAAATCTGCATCAATAAGAGTTATCCCACTAAAATTTATATTTTCCTTAAAAATACATCCAGAAAAATTATAATTTCCCTCTTCTAACATTCTGTCAACATCTTTCTGATATAATACTTTATCCTCTTCTCCCACAACTCCATGAGAAGTTAATGAAAATAGTAAAACAGATATTAAAATGAGATATATGAATTTTCTCATGTGAAACATACATAAATAATTATAGGAAGAGAAATAAAAACATTTCTATTATTTTCTATTTAGAGCATCTGTGGGTGTGATTCTTCTGAGATCAGTTTTATCAAAATCAGAATCGAAACTTACTATTTTTAAGTTATATTTTCTGGCGAGGTATATTGGTAAGAATCATCAAAATCTAAATTATATTTTTTTCCAAATTTAATTATTTTAAAGATGTCACTCTTTGCAAGTCTAATAATATTTACACCAGATTCATAAATAACATCCTTGTAAAATCTCTCTAAAAGATCCAATTCACCTAATTTAGTTAAGATAATTCCAATCGAGTAAATTGTAAAATCAGTAGTATTCAGATAAGATGATCAATATCAGTTAAAAATTTATGAGCATCATGTTTTTTGTCCTGTTCAAGAAGAACTTCGAGCCAGATATTTGTATCGACTAAATACACTTATCTTCCCCACCATTCTAAGGCCTTTTCTTCTAATTCTAATGTAGAATACCCAGATCTGTATTTTTTTAATCCTCCAGCCCAGTCTAAAGATAATTTTTTACCCTTCTTGGGATACTGGCGTTTTTGCATTAAGTACTCAATGAAATCCTTTGCCTCTTGCTTTAATTCTGGTGGCAAGGACTTTATTATCTCTCCCAATGATTCCATAAAAAGATCATACACTCTGAGTTTATATATCTTCTCTTCTTTATCTTTCCCACTGAAACATTTTTATATAATGATATTCAATAAAACTTGGTAAGCATGAAAGTAAAGGTTGCGATAATAGGAGCAGGACCTTCGGGATTGTTTGCGGCGAGGGAGCTGATAAACAGGGGAGTAGAGTGTCTGATAGTAGATTCTGGAAAAGAGGCTCTGAAAAGAGAGTGTCCAGTTTCTGATAAAAATCTATGTCTGAAATGTGATCCGTGTCAGATCACGTCTGGAGTTGGAGGGGCGGGTGCACTGTCAGACGGAAAATTGAATTTAACATATAAAATAGGAGGAGATCCTGCGTCTTTAAAGAGAACTCCTGGAGAGATTCAGGAGCTTATAGATTATGTTGACAAGATCTTTTTGGGATATGGAGTGGAGGATAAAACATATGGAGAGGACGGAGAGGCAATGGAAAAACTGGAAAGAAAAGCGAGCAAGAATGGAATAGAGTTTATTTCAGGAAAACAAAGGCATATTGGGAGTGACAGGACAAAAGAGATCATCGATAATTTTTATAGAGATCTAAAGTCTAAAGGAGTGAAATTCATACTGAATACAAAGGTTACCAGGATAGAAAAAGGAAAGGACTATTTTATTTTGAAAACAAATAAAGGGGATATAAGAGCAGAGTACGTCATTGCAGCGCCGGGAAGAGCAGGTGCATACTGGCTGAGATCACAGGCTTACTCTCTCGGCATTGTTTCAAAGTATGGGCCCATAGATGTTGGAGTGAGAGTTGAGTTTCCAGCAACGATATACAGACCGATAGAAAAGGTTATGTACGATGCAAAGTTCAGGCTCTTTACAAGAACATACGATGATATGGTGAGAACTTTCTGTACAAATCCAAGGGGTTTTGTTACAGAGGAGATGTACGAAGATTTTGTGCTTGTGAACGGGCATGCAAAGAAGGAGGAGAAATCTGCAAACACAAATTTAGCCATACTCTCCCGTGTCAATCTCACAGACCCTGTAGAGGATACAACAAAATATGGAAGATCGATCGCAAAGCTTGCCACAACTATCGGAGGCGGTAAACCGATACTTCAGAGATATAAGGATTTTATAAAGGGGAGAAGATCCACATGGAGCAGAATAAATAAGGGACTTGTAAAACCCACCCTGAGAAATGTAACACCTGGGGATATATCAATGGCAATGCCGCACAGGATAGTGCTGAATATAAAAGAGGCCATAGAAAGGCTTAACTCTGTGATAGAGGGCATTGCATCGGATTCCACCCTTATTTATGCACCTGAGATAAAGTTCTATGATACAAAGTATCCCACAACAGAGTTTATGGAGACGAATATTAAAAATATTTATATATGTGGGGATGCCTCTGGTCGTTCCAGAGGAATCATATATGCGGCAGTCACAGGAGTTCTTGCAGCAAGAGGTATACTCCAGAAAGAGGGAAGATAATGGACCTGAAAAAGATTCAGGAAGAGATAGATAAGTTTGATAAAGAGAGAGGATGGGAAAAGTTTCCAGCTTCCCTTGTACTTTCTCATCTCATAGAGGAACTTGGTGAGATATCGAGGTATATACAGTTTGAAGAAGGGTACAAGAAAAAGGGAATAGGACACGAATACAATGTGAAAAATTTAAAAAGAGAGTTCGCACAGGTATTCGCTCTGTTTGTCCAGTTAGCTCTGCATTATGGAATAGATTTAGAGGATGCCATTCTTGAAGAGTTAGAGATCATGGAGAAAAGATTCCCAAAGAAAGAATGGAAGATGTATATGGGAAAGTATGAGCCGCACTATAAGATATCTGATGTAGTTACATCTTTTTTAAGTTATGAGAACAAGATTCTTATACTGAAAAGAAGTAAAGACGTATCCACATACCGGGGAAAATGGGCTGCTATATCAGGGACAATAGAGAATGAGAAGCCGATTGATGCTGCTTATCGGGAGATCTCTGAAGAACTTGGATTGAAGAGAGAGGATATAGAATTAATCGGTAGAGGAGATATCCTGAAAGTAATAGATGAAGATCTGAGAAATATCTTCTATGTTCATCCTTTTTTATTTGAATTGAAGACTGAAAAAGATCTAAAATTGAACTTTGAGCATACAGAGTATAAATGGATCGATAAAGAAGATTTAAAAAGAATGGAAACAGTCCCAAAACTTAAAGAAGCACTGGACTCATGTATGAAGTAGAGTTTTTTAAATTATTAAAAAATCCAGATCTGAAGAGATTAAGAGAGTTTCAGATAAAGATAGCAGAGAATGTTGATTTAAGCTATAATGAAACGGGAGAAGTTTATGGTGTGGACGTGGCATATAAAGGAAAAAAGGCTGTTGCAGCCATTGCTTCAGAAAATTACGAGGAGTATGAGATCAGAGATGTGAAATTTCCGTATATACCGACATACTTTGCATTCAGAGAACTTCCTGTTCTATGGAATTTAATTAAAAAATGTGAGGGATGCATAATATTTGATGGTAATGGATTGTTACATCCCTTCAGAGCAGGAATAGCAACGATAGCTGGCGTCATACTTGAAAAACAGACAATAGGAGTTGCAAAATCCCTTTTATGTGGAGAGGCAAAGGGGGATTATGTGTATCAGAATGGAGAGATCATCGGAAAAATTATGAGAAAAACAAGAAAGCCACTGTATGTTTCCGTAGGGAATAAAATTACCCTGGAAAAGGCTTTCAGTATAGTTTCAGAAAACTGTATTCACAGAGTTCCAGAAGTTTTAAGAAAGGCACATATACTGGCAAATCGTGTTGCGAAAAATATTTAAATGGAGGATTATATCTTTATTTATGGTCTTGGTATATATATTGGGAACTATACTTATCCTTGTTGCTCTGTCTCTCCCCATCCTTTCGGGACTCGGTAAAAACACGAGAGAAATAGGAGAGGAGGTACGGGAGAACGACTGGAAATATGACGCACCTTTAAAGTTGAGAGGATTTTTGCGATAAAAATGAAAATATGCAGAGTGATGATGAAATAGATGATAGAGAAGATAGAGGATATCAAGAGAATAGAGCTATCACAGTTTAAATTTCCTGTAAACGTTTATCTTATTGATGATCTTCTTATCGATACTGGATTTCCAAGAACTGCAAAAAAACTTCTGAGTTATTTAAAAAATAAAAAAATTAATAAAATTGTGAATACTCATGGACATATGGATCATACAGGAGGTAACAGTCTTTTACAAGGATATTTCAGATGCAGAATATACCACTATCCTGCGAAAAGAAGCTATACTGTAGTTGAGAAGCTTCTATTTGGAAACTTAAAAAATTTCACATCCGAAACTCCTCCAGAGAAGATAAACACAGATAATTATTCCTTTGAGATACTGTACACACCAGGACACTCAGATGATCACATTACCCTCTTTGAAAAAAAGAAAAGATATATTTTTTCAGGTGATCTCGTTTTACATGGGGAGGCAAGAGAGGTTTCACGTGATGTTAAAATATACAGGGCCATTGAATCCCTGAAAAAGTTAAGAACTCTGAAACCCGAAAAAATATTCCCGGGACACGGTGAGATTTTTTATGGATATGAGGTTCTGGATGAAAAGATAGGATATCTGGAAGATCTTGGGGAGAGGATTCTCAGGCTGTATGAAGGAGGAAAGAGTGTAAAGGAGATCGTGAAGATTGTCTTCGGAGGGGAAAGGTTTCCATATTTTTTTATAAAAAGTTACTTCTCCTGTGAGAATCTTGTGAGGTCATATATAAAAGATCCCAAAAGCTTATAAAATATCCGATTCCAGACCATTTATGGAATGGAAGACACATGTCTCTCTCGGAATCCTGTTTGGAGTGATAGCCTACATAATTTTCAGTAAAAAATTTTATGCAGATATAAATCTTATAGATTTCATAGTATGGACAGTATTTTTCTCAGTAGCCTCAGATTTTGATGTGATACTTGAACACCGAAGTGAATACACACATTCTCTTTTATCTGTTCTTTTTGGATTTATAATCGGCTTTCTTCTGAAGAGAAATTTATTATGGGCATTTATTGCAGCAGCCTCTGTTTTATCACATGTTTTTGCAGATAGCCTCACGAGCAGTGGAGTTCCTCTTTTCTATCCTTTTTCAAAGAAAAAACATATGCATTTTCCTTATATAGGAGGAAGGATGAGATATGACAATAAATATGCAAATAAAATGATCCAGATGACAGGATTGTTTCTTATTCTGATCATTTTCTCCTATGGTGTGTACAGGGGAGATCTGGAGAGTGCATGGGCAAAAAGGATCTTTGAGTATATTATCGAAAGATAGAATTTCATTTCTTTTTTACACTGAAATTTTTCAATCTCTCAAGAGCTTTCTTTTTCTCCTTGTTCTCTATATTTTCAACGATATCATGAAGAAAACTTATGGATTTATCCATTGCCTCTCTGTCAACAGGATAAGGCACTCCATCCTTTCCTCCATAGGCAAAACTGTATTTCACAGGGTCCTTCCATGAAGGCTCTTCTCCATATATCAGATCAGAAACCAACGTTAATCCTCTCAAAGTTGCACCACCTATTCCTTCTACTGAGATGAGTTCTTCAAAGTTTTTGGGATCATACTCATAAGCTTTTTTTAAAGCATTCCAGTTCACCTTTTTCGGCAGCCTGTAGAGAGGCATAGAGCTATACCTCATTATTTTCTCCCCTGTCCATTTATCAAGAGTTTTCTGATATTTTGGAACAGATAACCTCTCAAGTTCTGTTTTTACCTTATTTATGTCTGTCTTAACCAGATCAAGATTAGTTTTCCTCACGTTTTCACTCTTTTTATCAATAAGATTAAGAACATCCTTTTCTTTTTTTCCCGAAACTTTATTCTCGGGATCGTTAACAAAATTGGATGTTGAGTACCACTGATATCTTCTTGCATATCTTTTCTCTAAGTTCATCCCCTGCTGCACAACACACCATCTCCCGTTCTCGTCAAAAAATATGGTATGATGATATATCGAGTAAAAATCCTGAATACACGAAGAATCCACCTTTGCCGTCATTTTACTTGCATATTTGAGAGTCTCTATTTTGTTCTCTGATAATCCAAGAGATCCGGATTTCTCCTCTATCTCCTGTAGGGTTTTCTTCCCCCTGCCCTTACCCCCTGCTCCTAAAATACCAAATTCAGAAGTAAAAACATCGTTTAAAACGCCGCAGACTACAGTTGTGGTGCCTGAAGAATGCCAGTCAAATCCCAGAACACATGAAAGAGCCTGAAACCAGTAGGGATCCGCTATTCTTCTCAAACACTCTTCAGTGCCGAAATCACTGATCATGATTTTAAATATCTCTGCAGCTAAGCCTTTCATTCTTTTAACAAGCCAGTAAGGAGCCTTTCCACCGTGGAGAGGGAGATCCACATATTTTCTCATGCGATCACAGTTTTAAACTCTCATCTTTTTCAAGAACTTTTTTTGCGATGTAAATAGCCACTGCAGCAAGTATCAGATAGATAATAAAATACCTCAGTATCGATATATCCAGGGTATCTGTTGTGATCTTGACTATACCTACCACGGGGGAGTATTTAATTATACCGCTTATCCTTCCTGAAGGTAATGGGATAAACATAAAGAAAGCTAAAAACATCATAAAAAGAGTTAAATAAATGTTTGCTTCCCTTATGTTTGAAGACAACATTGAAAAAATTACAGATACGGAAAAGAAGAGTATCATAAGTATCAGAAGAAAGAGATACAGTGCAAATACGTTTTTTATATAAACATTCTTTCTGCTGATAACAAATAGCCAGAGTGTAACCTGAAAGAGCCCTAAGAATATTACAGGAGAGAGTTTCCCGAGTATTATCTCAAATCTTGTTAGAGGGGATGCAAGAAGAATTTCAAAGGTTTTTCTTTCCTTTTCCCCAACAATGGAATCTGAAAGCATGTTCATCGATAAAAACACGGGCAAAAGCAACACAATTGGTACTAAAAGGCTGTACATTACTTCTATGAACTCGGGAACCACTCTCTTCTCTTTTATAAACTCTATCTTCAGAATTGGCATTTCCAGTGGCTTATTTCCCCTGAAGTAATACTCCTCTATTCTCGGTCTTAAAGTTTTGAAAAGCTCATCATCATCTGTGTACACATAGAAAGAATTTTCTTTATTCAGAACATAGGCATCTCCAAAGAAGTTCCTGCTGTAAAAACAGAGAAATTCTTCATTGCCCGACATAAATTTTGCAAAATCAGCATCGTTTGTGGCGATACTTACTTTATTCTCCATCTGGGCAATATAACTGTACGAAAATCCTATGAGAACAATACCCATTACTATAAAGAGTTGAAGTAAAAATCCAAATATATAAATTTTCTCTGAGAGGATATCCTTCAGTTCTTTATGGGCCAAAGTCAGTATCTTCATGTACTCACCACTATAACTGTGTTATAGATTAAATGAATGATAAAAGCAATAAAAAACCCTGTTTTTGTCCTTTTTTTGTATCTGAGATATCCCAAGATTCCCGAGGAGCACATGTGAATGAGGAGAGGGATCACTCTCAAAAAAATCATTTTTACGGGAAAGAGTATTGTAAAGAGCATATATCCTGAAAGAACATTCTCGAAAACTCCGAATCCTGCTCCCACAAATATACCGGAAAATTTACTTTTATTTGGTAGCATGGCTAAATATTTGATATATTCCTCTATCAGGACTGTAGAAACAAAAAATATCCCTAATCCTATATTTGAGTTAAGGAAGAAGTAGATCAAAACTCCAATTCCTATTTCAAGTATTATGGCTCCAAAGACACTTATGCATCCCAGTATAAAAGATGCAAAATTTCCTTTTCCTATCTTTGAGAATATATCCGGTATTAAATCAAGTAATTTTGGTCTCGGACCAAAATAAAATGAATCTTTTTCAAAAAGATATACAGATAGTGCCATAGTAATAAGAGAAAATGAAAGAGCTGGTAAAATGCCATATACAGTATTTAGAACTGTCAGATTTCCCTCTTCAAGACCTATTACCATGGATAGAGGTGATAGGAGGGAGAGGGATCTGAGATCAGAGATATAAAGTACAGACGTTCCAAACATGAATGCAAATATCAGGACATATATAACGGTAACAAGAAGCGCAGATTCTTTGTAATTCTGTGAATAAACAGATATGAGGAGACTGAGATTTATAACAAGAAAAGCAGCGAGGATCAGGGGAAAAACTGTGTACAGGCTGTGGATCCTTCCGATCCCATAGAGAACAAACACCCATAAAATTATCTGTATTACCGTAATAAAAAATATGGCAAGCATCTTTCCTATAATGATATTTCTTCTTTTCGTTGGGAGTGCTAAGAGCATCTCCCCTGTTTTCTTTTCCTTCTCAGAAACAACAGAGTCTGTCAGTAGCCCTCCGGACATGAAAAGGGGTAGAAGCATTACCAGAAGGATTATATATTCTCTGTTCAGTGAAAATTTTAATCTTTTTATATCAATCTTTCCTCTTTTTACAGAAGGTGCTGTCGGAACAGGTGTTTTTCTTTCCTCTTTTTGTTTCGGTTTCTCGGTTTCTGTGACAAAATCTTTTCTGTCTTTTTTTTCAATATTTACAGGTGTTATATCATGTTCTTTTATTCTTGCTTTTCTCAGACCATCCGAAAATCCATTGATAATGGAATCCAGATATGATTTTGCAACATAACTCTTGTCTGTGTTGTTGTAGTAGATAAGAACGGTTATATTCTCCATTTTAAGCATTTTGTCATCAAAATCCTCATCAGCAATTATGTACGCCACTATCTTCCCTTTCTGGAGCATCTCCATTCCCTTTTCTTTTTCCAGGATTCTCAGATTGAATTGATCGTACTCCTTTATTATTTCTGATAGTTCACATTTCTCATTTATTCCCACAGGTATAAACTCTTTCATTCCCGGAGCTGTGGAAAAGAACTTGCCGCTCTGAAGTGTTTCCAAGTAGAGTGTGAATACCGGTATGATTGTAATTATTAGCAGAAATTGAAGAATAAATGCAATTGTAAATTTTTTTGAAGAGAATATTCTCTTTAATTCCCATTTTATTATTTTTTTTATCATTTTATCCCTTTGTAAGCTCTATAAAAACGTCTTCCAAAGTAGGTATTTTTGAGTGGATGGCTACTATACCATCGGTTTTTTCAAGTATCTCTCCAAGTTCTTTATATGAACAGGAAATGATAATTTTATCCCCCTTTGTTTCTATTATACTGACATTTTTTATATTTTTTATAAAATTTTCTGGATTCTCAGCTTCTATCTCGAATATATTTTCCTTTTTTATCAATTTTTTTAATTCTGCTGGTGTTCCCGAAGTTACAAGTTTTCCTCTGTTCAGTACTCCTATTCTATCACAGAGGTAATCTGCTTCCTCCATATAATGTGTACAGACTATAATCGTCTTATCTTTTCTATATTTCAGGATAAAATCGCGGATATTTTTGGAAGTTGCAGGATCAAGACCCATTGTTGGCTCATCAAATATGAGAATATCGGGATCATGTATCAGTGCTCTGACAAATGCGAGTCTCTGTCTCATCCCTTTGGAAAATGACTCTACTTTTGAATTCCTTCTCTCATACAATCCTACAAGTTTAAAAAGTTCTTCAGCTCTTTCTTTAAAGAAATCTTTTTCCACTTCATAGAGATCTGCAAAATATCTTACGAGTTCATAGGCTGTGGGTCTCAGATACAGGTTAGGTTCCTCAGGGAGGTATCCTATTCTCCTTTTTAACTCAACGGCATTGTTTCTGATATCCTTCCCATCTATATAAACAGTACCTGATGTGGGTCTCAGTATCCCGCAGATGATCCTTATAAAAGTAGTTTTTCCTGCACCGTTTGGACCAACAATACCGAAAATCTCATTTTTCTTTATTTTCAAGCTCAGATCGTCAATAGCTATAAGATTTCCAAATCTTTTTGTGAGTTTTACAGATTCTATCATTCGATCTTTATATCTTCAAGTTCTTTTTTAAAGTTTAGGTTCAACTCTTTAGCCTCTTTTTCAAGTCTGGCTTCTTCTTTTTTTAAACTTTGCAGTTTATCCTCTAAAAATCTCTTTTTTATCTCTCTACCGTTCAGGGTAATCTCCAGAAGTTCAGCTTTTTTTAATCTTTCCTTCATCTCCTTACTATTTACACTTTTACCTGTTTCCCGATATCTCCTAACTTCCTCCTTGAAAAGTCTTGACTCTTCTTCAAATTCAGAGAGATCTCTCTTAAAATCTCTGATTCTCTTAAGACTTTTAGCTTTATCTAAGGACTTCTTTGAGATTCCAACAGTTTTCATTATCTCCCGAAGATCTGCCTTTTTAAGTATTTCCTTCTCTATTGCCTCGAGCTCATCTGCTTTGATCTAAAACCCTCCAGGATCTGGTATTATTTATTACATATAATCTACTGTTCCTTAATAAATTTTACGGTTTATTCAGATCTATTCCGTAAACTTTTTCAATATTTTCCTTGTGAATTCTGAAAATGTCCTCTTCATCAAGTACACCAGCTCTCAGGAGTTTTAAAGTTGTTCTTGGAACTGTTTTGGGTCCCATGACGGCACCAGGTCTTTTCAGATCATCAATATAATCCGTCTCCATTAGAAATCTATTACCTTCCTTTATGGCTTTTCTTATGTTATTTTCTGATGCTATTACAGATGGCATTATCTCTATCTCCTCAAAGATCTTTATTTCCGGAGGTGCGAAATGTTTTATCACTCTTTCCTTTTTTCCATATCTCTTTACTGTTTTTTCCAGTTCGTAAAACTTTTCTCTGTTTTCAAATGATTCTAAATGCAGTTGAACTGCACAATTCAGTTCCCTGCTGAGTTTCAGTCCTTCATTCATTACTTTCTGAGAAAACTCCATTATTTCATCAGAGACAGGAAAATGGGGTCTTCCTATCTCTCCTATACCTACTATCTCCTTTTCTACATATTTCTCAGCGATTATATCAAAAGTTTTCATACACAGATCCCATGTTTTTTTCTCTCCATATTTTTTATAGAGTTCCACAACTTCAGCGGGATGTATGCCAATGATGCAGTAAGCTTTAAGGTCTGTTCTATCATTTACTCTCTTACACATCTTAATGACGATATCATAAGCTCTCTCAAAATCCTTTTCGTTTTTGACATTTATTCCATAATCCTCAGCATATTTATAGATAATAAATAAGTGTGTTCCGCCGGCTCTCTGAAATTTCTTGGCAGCTTCGATCCCGAGTCCCTTTGGATCCAGATGCATATGGTTGTCTGTGATTATCATATGGAATGTAGTAGTGTAAGTTTAAATATTTACTCTTCTCCTCTCTATCCAAAAAATATTTAAACATATCTTCTTATATCCCGACATACTCTGGACTTGGAAAGGTGAAGGAATGGAGAATAAAATATTGACGGATATAATAGTGCTGAGCTTTTTTATACTGCTGATAGTATTGAGAAGATACCTTTTTACGGAGAGGTTTTTAAAATTTTTAAAAGAAAACTGGCCTGTATTTGGTTTTCCCGTTGCCATCATTCTTCTTGCTTTTATTCCTGAAGAACCTTCACCTTATCAGGAGCTTATTGTGGTCGTCTGTATGTTTTTTATCGGATACTTTTTCCTTTATGGATATTTTGTGGTAAATATTGAATCATTGAGAAACAGAAAGGGCTTACGAAAAAAATGGCAGATTGCAGTTCTTCCTTTCATTTCAATTCTTACATTCGATCAGGCTTACGACTATTTCACAACGGAACAGTACAGTATCCTTGATATCCTTGTTTTCATGTTTTTCTTGGGTTTTGTTATTTATGTGAGTCATTTTCTATTTAAAGAAACATTTTTCAGGAAAGGGGGATGACATCTCAGAAAAATATAAATACACAGGAAAAGAGAAAGATATAACAGGACTGTACTACTATGGAGCGAGGTATTACGATCCTGTGATAGGGAGATTTATAACGAGAGATCCTAAGAAGGGTGATCTAATGAATCCGCAGTCGTTAAATCCATACGTGTACTGTATGAATAATCCGATGAAGTATATAGATCCTGATGGGCGAGATCATATAGATCCACTGCGAGAAATGTATGGAATAACAGGGAAAAATCCATTATCTCCATCAGATTATCTTTTCCTTATGGGTATAGTCGCATTCTGTGCTAATCCTCCTGTAGGAGCTTTAATTACAGGAATATCCAAGGGAGCGTCACTTATAGTTGACCCCTTTATAGAATCAAATTCAGATGAAGCTATAAGAGAATGGTTAAAAAAACATAGAGATGAAGCAATAGAAGTAAGATATTATCTTGATCAACCTAATACATACTATGCGAAATTAAAAAATGACACATGGCTAAAGATCACAACAAAGGAAGATATCATAGGGGATTGGGACGTAGAAAGTGTAGAAAAAGTAGATAATCCTCAAGGTTACTGTGAATCTGTAGATGATGACTCTGATGGAAGCTTTCCAAGTATGGATAGAAGAGGTCATGATCCGATCCCAATCTGAGGTGATAAAATTAAAAATAAGAAAAGAAAATCAGGAGGGAATATACCATGAAAAATAAAACTATGTGGACTCTGCTAATAATAGTTCTTCTTACTCTTGTCATATGTCTCTATGCGATATTTAGCAGAGAAGAAGGTCCATATGAGGGTATTGATGCTGTCAAAAATTGGCTTGATCATTCTCAATACAAAGATGAAGTAGTGGAAATAACGCACTATTTGAGTCTACCCAACGTCTACTATGTAGAATTAAAAAATGGTATGTGGCTGGAGATCAGAGTAGAAAAGGGTTTTTTAGGAAGTTGGAAAGTGGTACATGTAGAAGAGATATCATCTGAGGAACTTCCTGAAGGAATAACAGAGGAAGATAAATGAAAAATATAAATACACAGGAAAAGAAAAAGATATAACAGGATTGTACTACTATGGAGCAAGGTATTACGATCCTGCAATCGGGAGATTCACAACGAGAGATCCAAAAAGAGGTAATTTAATGAATCCACAATCTTTAAATCCATATGTGTACTGTGTGAATAATCCCTTAACATACATAGATCCGGATGGACGAGAATGTTTAAAACCATTACAGGAAATGTATGGATTTGATTCATCTGCGACTCTCGAGGATTATGCTTTGTTCTTTGGCATTGTGAGTTTGTTTTTCGGTGGTGGTGAGATTTATTTTGTGGGAAAAGCGACTATAGAAGGATTAACAGCCTTAGGTGCTGGCGGAGCTTCGACAATAGGAGGAATTCTCAGTCATTGGTCTAATACTCAAAAGGAAGCACGTATTGAGTGGATTAAAGAGCATAAAAATGAGATAGAAGATTGGTATTACGATCCAGAATATGATAATTTTTATTTTAAATTAAATAACGAGTGGACTAAACTCACATTTAAGAAAGACTTTTTCGGTAACTGGGATGTTGAGACGGTAGATGTACAGAAAATGAACTTCCGAATAAACTTAAGAATGAAGAAGAATCTTCTCAGGATAGTGATCCTGTTGACAGTCTCCCTGGAGGAGGGGGCGGAAATCATGATCATGATTTAATCCCCATATAACAAGAGGGTAATGAAAAAATTATAAACAAAGGAGGAAACAAAATGAAAAAAGAAAAACTCAAATGGTTGGTAGTACCCTTATCGGTATTGCTTGTAATTATATTTTTCTATATAGTATCCTATTATACAGATACAGAGTTTGAAGCTCGTAAGCAGTGGCTTGAAGAACATAAGAATGAAATAAAAAGGGGGATATTATTATCCAGAACTTGACAATTTTTACATTAAACTAAACAACGGATGGTACAGACTCAACTTTGAAAGAGACTTCTTCGGAGACTATGACGTTAAGGAAGAAAGAATAGGAGAAACTCCGGAAGAGATAGCAGATACACTCTCTCAATGGTACAAAGAGAAAGAGATCACGATAGAAGAGATCGAAGATCTGCTGACAATGTTTGAGAAGAGGGGCATGGATTCAGATCTCATCCGTGACAGACTCATAGAAAAAAGAATACCTCTGTAAGAGAAAAAATAACATCCAAAGATTTTTATTATCTCAAGAGAATGGAAACATGTGAAGTTTAAAATCGTGTTACTACTATACTCTTCTAAGCATATCAATAAGATCTTCTTTTGGTATATTATTCCAAATCGATATTTTTGAGAGTATATCATTTAAAGTTCCCTTTGCAATTTCAGGGTGTTTTGGAACTGTGATATTATGTTTTCCTGCTTTCGTTATTTTCCGTACTCTCACGTGACTGCCCCTTTGTCTGACTATTTCATACCCCAGACTCATTAACAACTTTAGTAATTTATCACCACTAACCACTGGTAGCTTTGACAAGCGATCGCACCTCTGTTTCTGAGATTGATAGTATCTTTATTTCCTCTCCTGAACTCAGTATTTCATCAAAATGGGTTTCTACAGCTTCTCTTATATTGTCCATGGCTTCATCCAGTGTCTTGCCTTGGGTAAATATGTCAACTCCTATACCACGGGCACACCAGTACTCTCCATCATTATATATCTCAAATTTCACAAGCATGTTCAATCACCATAATTTTGATCAGCTGATCTTCATATTTTCTCTGTTAAATATAACGCCATCTTCTATAAAAAGTTATCTTTTAAACTGGGAGAGGATAGAAGTGAAGCACAATCTTATCCTGAGATGAAGATACCAGAAAAATATAGATGATAGACACTACCAACCTGCCAATAACTAAAAATCTCAGGAGCTATGTTGTTCCATGGGATTCTATACCCATGGAAAAAGTTTTTAAGTATAACATCATCTATCTATTAAGGGCCCGTAGTCTAGGGGTTATGACGTCGCCTTGACGAGGCGAAGGTCTCGAGTTCAAATCTCGACGGGCCCATTCATTCCATTCTTGTTCCCGTCAAGGATGAACCTTTGCTAACGCTCAGGCTCATTTCTCGACGGGCCCACTCATTCTGTTTGTATCATGACAACATTTTTTAAAAAGATTGTTTATTTATTGTATGGAAAAACACATATTTATTGCGAAAAAAATTAAAAAAATATCAAGAAAAGAAGTGGATTTTCTGTTTTCAAAACTGAATGCAGAAGAAAAATTAAAGAAAAAAAAGAAAATATTTATAAAACCAAATCTTTTTGCTCCTGAACGATCAAAAACGGGAGCTACTGTGGATTTCGATCTTATTTCTTATGTAGTTGATTATCTGAACGAGAAAGAGAAAAAGGTGTACATAGGTGAGGTGGGAGCACATCAGTACGATTCAGAAAAACTTTTCAGAGATATGGATGTTTACGATAGATTCAATGCTGAATTCATAAATCTTAATTTTACAGAGTTTGAAGAGGTATCTTTTGAAATAAAAGGAAAAGAGTATAGTTTTAAACTTCCAAAGATCCTCTTGAGTTGTGATGGAATAATAAATATGCCGAAATACAAGACACACGCCGCCACCCTTCTCACCATGGCGATCAAAAATTTTTATGGTCTTCTCCCGGGGAAAGAAAAGTGGAGGGGACATGCCTTAGGGCTAAATGAGACCCTTTACAATATAAATAGATTATTTCCTTCAGATCTCGTTATCACAGATGCTTATATCGCTATGGAAGGTCTTGGGCCCACTCTCGGGGTCCCTGTAAAGAAAAATCTGCTCTTCGCATCTGATAGTGCTGTTGCTCATGACATGGCGATAAGCCAGATACTCAATGTGAAACTTGAATATCTTAAATTCTATGAGGAGATGAAGATCGATAAGATATATTATGATGAAGAGGGAAAAAAGATCGATAATATAGATTTTTCTCTGAGATTGCCTCCCAGAGTATACACAAGATTCTGGTATCATGTAAATGAATACTTCTACAAATTCAGCCCATCTCTCGAAAAAAGAGGAATACCTCCGGGAAAAGTGTTGAACTTACTTGTAAATGATACAACAATAAAATTCTGGAGAAGGCTTCAGAGATAACTTTTTTAAGTTTTATAAAGATCTCATCTTATGAGGACAAAAGTAAGCAGAGTTTTTTTGATGCAGCACACAGGATACCGGATCATAGTGGGAAATGCAAAAATCTCCATGGACATACATACAAACTTATTGTCACTATGGAAGGAGAAGTAAAGGATGGAATGGTCATTGATTTTGAAGATATGAAGAATATTGTAGATCCAGTAATTGAAAAATACGATCACTCATATCTCAATGATTTTTTTGAAAAGCCCACCGTGGAAAACATTGCAGCAAAGATACTCTTGGAGATTCAGAAAAAAACAGATAAAATTGTCTCTGTAAAGCTATGGGAAGGGAGAAATAATTATGCAGAGGTACTACCTTAGCGAGATATTTTTCTCAATAAACGGAGAGGGCTTCCAGATCGGCATCCCACGGTATTTATAAGACTCTCGGGATGCAACCTTAGATGTAAATGGTGTGACACAGAGTATTCGTGGATCCAGAAAGATCAGAAAAATATTGAGGATATAATTCATGAGGTGGAGGATAAAAAAGGTAGATTTTGTAAGTGTCGATATAAAAATACCAAGCAGTGGAGAAAAAAAATGATTTAACAGTTTTGCAGAAAATACTGGATAATATGAAGGACGGACAGTTGAAGGCAGTGATCTCAGATAAAAAAAGATTATGCTTTTGTGAAAAGATCTTTGGATAAATTGGATTTAAAGTTTCCACTTATTCTTCAGCCCAACTTTTTTGAGATCTCCTATGGGGATCTATTCTCTTTATATCTCAGAGATCCCATAGATCATGACATAAGAATATTAATGCAGTTGCATAAGGCAGGGGGTTTAGAATGAATACACAGGATAGATTGCCTGAGGATAGAATAAAACTGAAGAGGCAGGATATAAGGATCCGATAGAGTATGAGTGATATGAGAATTCTCGTTGTTTCTTCATGTACAAAGAGAAAGAAGAAAGAGAAAGATAAAGCTTCTGAAATTTATCTCGGAAAGCAACATTTATATGTCAAAAAAGGTGTGAAGCTTCTGAAAGAGAATAATAATGTGGATTGGTATATCATATCTGCAAAATACGGGATAATAAATGAGAATGAAGTTATAGAACCATATGATCTGAGTTTCAACAAGATGAGCAGAAAAGATATAAGAGAACTGAGTACAGGACTCGGGATAGAGGAAAAATTATCATCACTAATAAAAAACTATAAATTGGCTTTTTTCACTCTTGAGAAAAATATCTTATTTCTATTGAAGATCTCTTAGACAAACTTCCAATATCTTCTGTGTTTTTTACAAACAGAGAGTTACCCCATGAAACGATAAAATGTGGAATTAAAGAGGCAAAAAAATATCATATTCCTATGGTATCTCTGAAAGGATATCTTTTTCTGGGATATATAAAAAAGAAAAAAATATAAAATTTATTTTTTGAGTGCGACCACTATTATGAGGACAAGTAAAAGCAGTACCAAAGCTCCTCCTACGAGCACAACTGGATTCTCAAGCATCGAGGATATCGGCGTTGTAGTCTGCGGCTGTGCGGGTTTTTGTGTGGTGGGTGTGGTTTCGCCAATAATTGTAAAAGTTGCAGAGTACTCTCCTCCATTCAATGTGTGAAGCACTATTTTGTATGTACCTTCAGGAACTCTTTCCCCATGATTATCCCTCTGATCCCATGTCCATGATGTGTGTCCTGTCACCTGTGTGATTGCTTCTGCAGAGGGAGGGGTATATACCTCAAAAAGTCCTCCTTCCACTCTGTATATCGCCCATGGTGCTGTGGTGGGAAGCTGTATGGGAGTGGTACCCGTACTTTCCAAGTATATCTCCACAGCTTCACCCTGTCTGTACTGGGGCTTGCTCAATGATAGCATTCCTGTAGCTGGAGCCATTGTCGTAGGTGCTGGCGTGGTAGTAGGTGGAGGTGTTGTTGTGGGAGGTGGAGTGGTGGTAGGAGCAGGAGTCGTTGTTGGAGGAGGAGTGGTGGTAGGCGGAGATGTCGTGTCTGGTGGTATCTCATTTAAAGTTTCAGTTCTTTCGTTATTGTCTTCATTCCACTCTCCAATTGCGTTATTGGCATCCACAATAACTCTGACATCGTCAGTGCCTGTGACCTTTGCTGAGGACTGTGTCATGATAAACGTCAGAGTTCCGTTTACAGGGATCGTCAGTATTTTTGAGCTGTTGTATATGAGAACACCATTTTTGTAAACTTTGAATGCTATGCTCTTGGAGACAACGTCTGCATCACCTATGTTAGTTACGGTAAATGCTATGTATCCCGAGCTATGTGTGAAGATATCGGAGACAGTGAGATCCGGGAGATGCAGAGGTACATATGTGAAGGTAGGTGCAACTGTGAATGTCGGGCTTGGGGGAGGTGTGGACCATCCTATTGTCAGTGTTATGGTATTAAAGTAAATTCCGTCTAACGCACCATCATTATCTGTATTTTTTAAGAATCGAAGTCTGAATTGCACTTTTCCTGAGCTTAATGCATTTGTTACATAGTTCTTAAGAGTGGTGTTCTGCAATGGAGAAGATGGTGGAGAGCTGTATGTGGCAATAATGGGATTTGCACCAAGATAGTAATCTGAGGTATTGAGAGTATTTCCATAGTCTATTCCATCCACATAGAAAGTTCCGAGATCATGGAAGGGATCACCTGAAATGGAGTAATGCGTCAGATCAAGCTTCACAGAATCTATTGAGACTCCAGGCGAGATCTCACTGATATCGAATGTGAGAAATACTCTTCTCCCCATATTCCCGTATGTATCTCCTGCAGTATATTCCCCGAGGTAAATGCTATTATCTGTTCTCAATACGCCACTTTTTGAAGCATCAGGGGAAAAACTTTTGATTGCTGCGGCAGAATTTACATAATTTACTGCACTGAGAAGTATGATCAGGCTAAAAGCAGCTGCATAATACATTCTTTTTTTAATCAGAATTTTTCTTTTCATGATATGGTTATTCTATTACAGATATATATAATTTTCTATGATGAGAATATAGACGATAGACGAACTCTGTAACAGCGATAGAAAAATTTTTATAGGATACTATCATTCAGATTATGATGGATCCAGTTCATATCCTTACGGCATTTGCAATCTGCTCAATAATCGGAATACCATCTTACAAAATGAATGTAGTTGATTTTTCCGGGCTTTTAAGTGGTTATGTAGTTGGGATGGGAGTAATTTTATTCACAGATTTGAAATGGTTTATTCTGATCTTCATGTTCTTTTTTCTTTCCGGAGCAGCAACTAAGTATAAATATGATAAAAAGAAAAAGAAAGGCGTGGCTCAGGAAAAAAAGGGAGCAAGAGGATATCTGAATGTTTTCGGGAACGGATTGGTAGCTTTATCTCTTGCTGTTCTTGAAGGTATAGTGGGAGGTAAGATATTTTTTATTGGGTATGTAGCTTCTGTAGCCACGGCTACTGCAGATACAGCGGGTGGTGAGATAGGGAGACTGTCAAAGAAAAATCCAAGATTGATAACAAACTTAAAAGAAGTTCCAACAGGAACAGAGGGAGCAGTATCTCTGCTTGGAGAAGCCGCTGAATTTCTTATGGCTCTTTTTATCGGTATTGTGGCATTCATAATGGGCTATGGCTATGATATCATTATAATAGCAGCATCTGCAGGATTCATAGGCGCAAATATAGACAGTATTATAGGAGCTACACTGGAAACAAAGGTGGAATGGTGGGGCAATAACTGGACTAACTTTACCTCTACCCTGATTGGAGCTTTTGCAGGAATAGTTATATACAGTTTATAATCTTCTTTTCACAGCTCTGTCATATATCAGCCAGTTTTCTTTCCATTGAGGATTTTTTTTCTCCAGCAGCCCAAGAACTCTTTCTCTAAGTTCTTCTGTATCTGTTTTTTCCTTCAGATTTCTTTTTATTTCATTGGATATCTCCCTCGCAGTCTCTAAATCAGCTCCACACTTTACACAGCTTACCACTATTTTTTCTGGAATAAACTCTTCGGTACTTCCATCCCTTTTTTTAATTTCAAACATAATATTATTATAAAGAAGAAAATTTAAAAGTTTTTCTCAATAGTGTGTTAGATCCATTAAGACTTTTTCAGGATCTCTGGCTTTTACAACACCTGAGGCAAGAAGTACACCTTCGGCCCCAAGTTCAATAGCCTTTTTTACGTCTTCTCCAGTTTTTATGCCCGCTCCACATAGAACCTTTACAGAAGGATTAATTTTCTTTATATTCTTCACTGCGTTTTCCACGATCTCCGGAGAAGCAGAGGTCACGGAGATATCTCCTCCTATCAGCTCTGGTGGTTCTATTGCTATATAATCCGGATCCAGAACTGAACACGCCATGGAAACAGATACATTGTTTGTACATACAATCGATTTTATCCCATTTTTTCTGCATTTTTTTACAATATAATCTATATCAGCTATCTTCATTCTCTTCTCTGAGTGATTTATCAGTGTTCCCGAAACATATCTTTTAACAGATTCCAGAGTGATATGTCCTGTCCTGCTTCCTGGTTCTACCGGGTCTATATGTTGTGAAAAAACAGGAATTGAGACCTCTTTTGAGATAAGAGAGAGATCAGGGGTCTGAGGGCATACTATGATCTCCTTTTTGCTTTCCAAAGCTACTTTCTCACATATTTTTGCAATTTTCACTCCTCTTTCCCCTGCACTCTCGGAGTAGGCTTTAAAATTTACAACTATCATTTTACCACCTCAAACCTATCCTTAAGCTTTTCCAGAACTTTTGGCAATGTGGTATACTCCATTTCTTCTAATGGTAATCTGTGAGGCTCAAATGGACCGTGTCTTCTCATGTAATCCGCTATCTC
>Ga0190304_1000344_pt1 | contig 22067 bp, 21 predicted proteins | sample 48700712_MG_FD_161670 | JGI IMG/M metagenome (GOLD analysis project Ga0190304, IMG submission 161670) | Hydrothermal vent sediment bacterial communities from Southern Trench, Guaymas Basin, Mexico - 4870-07-1--2_MG | ecosystem: Environmental > Aquatic > Marine > Hydrothermal vents > Sediment ...
TATGGCATAGTGACTGATTTGAAATCAGAAAAAGCAGGTTATAATGTTTGAGGATGATGCTTCCAGGTTGATAACAGGTTTTGGTGTCTTCAGCAATGCAACCTCTCAGAATGCAGTATGTGCGTTGGATGATGCTGTTGATGTTTATGGTGTTCCAAAGCAGGTTATGACTGATCATGGAACACAGTTTACAAGCATTCCAAGAGAAGGTTGCTCAGATCCTGAACCAAATGTTTTCCAGAAGAGGTTAAAGGAGTATGGTATAAAACATGTCAAAGCTAGAGTAAAGCATCCTCAGAGTAACGGTAAGGTTGAGAAAGCCTCAGATACAATCATGAAACTATATCAGCACTTTGAAAGCTGGGATAGAACAGTTGAATACTACAATTTTGAAAAACCTCATATGAGTTTACGCATTGATAACCTTGAGACACCTTTCCAGGCTTATATCAGGAAATTGCATCCCGGGAAAAGAGTTAAATTCGTTCAGGAGCATCAACATCTTATTTCAGAGTTTGCTCCTGAATTTCTTGGGAAAGGTGATTGATAATGACAAACTCAAAATACTCGGAGGAACTTAATTCAGGATATTACAACCTCCACGCTTGGACAGTAACCTTTTTCTCCACATAGATATACTTTCATCTTCTACCTCCATTTCTCATTAACCATTGTTAACTTTTAGAGGTTTGTGAAAAAGTGGTATCTACTAAATCACAGTCCACAGCGTACCGCAATCATAGCCTGACCCAGAGATACACCACCATCTCCAGGTGGGACCTTTTGGTGCTGAAGAAATATGTAATTCTCCTTCTCAACAAGTCTTCTAATCGTTGTTAAAATGTGATTATTATATGCACATCCACCTGAGAAACCAATATGCCTAACGCCTTTACTTTCCGCAGCGTATATAGCTAATGCGGCTAAACCTTTAGCGATGTATTCCTCAGCACAATATGCAAGATTTTTCCTATCGTATCTATCAATATTCTCCAAAATTGTCTCCAGCAAAAGAGTTGTATTAAGTACATTTCCTTTAATTTCTGGCTTTATGTTAAGCATATCTTTCCCTCCTGTAGCAGTTGCTTCTAACTTTCTTGCGGGTTCTCCCTCATAGGTTCTTTTATAACATATTCCTAGTGCACTAGCAACAGCATCTAAAATCCTTCCACAGCTTGTAGTGATTGGATATCTCTTTGCTTTGATCTGTTTTAGAATTATCTCGATTTCTTTTTCTCCATGAGGGAATTTATCAGCATGTTGAAACAGAAACTCTTCTGCTTCTTTGCCAATGATTCCTGCTACCATCCTTAGTGGATATTCTGTTGCTAAATCACCACCTATCATAGGCTGGGGTTGGAGGTGATACATCCTTTCAAAATTGTCAAAGGTCCCATAGAGAACCTCTCCACCCCATGCTTTACCATCTGTTCCATAACCAAAACCATCTGCTGTTATGCACACCATCTCTTCTAAACCATGCTCTGCAAGCAACGATGCAAGATGTGCATGATGATGCTGAACATGAACCATTTGTAAATCTCTTTTCTCACTTAGCTCTCTTGCAAAAATAGTGGTTGAAAATCTTGGATGCAAATCGCAAGCCACAAGAGAAAAATCAACATCAAGAAGTCTCTGGAAATGCTGTAAAGCGTTTTTGAAAAACCCCATTGTCTCATAATGACTTGTATCTCCTATATGTTGAGAGAGGAAGGTTTGATTTCCTCTCAGAATGCAGAAGGTTACATCAGTATCTGGACCTGTTGCAATAACAACTTCCTTGGTTCTATTCTTAATTTTGATGGGAAGAGGAACATAACCCCTTGATCTCCTCATGAAAGTTTTTCTATTTCCAATGAATGAAACAACAGAATCATCGCATCTCTGAACAATCTCTCTATCGTGCATCAAAAAGTAATCAACAATGTTTGAAAGGGTTTTCAAAGCTTCCTGATTATCAATAACCATTGGATACCCTGGTTTGTTTGCACTGGTCATAACAAGTACATCTATGTTATTCCAGTGGAAAAGTAGTGCATGGAGAGCAGTATAGGGTAGCATCACACCTATTGTATGCAATCCAGGAGAAACAGCAGATGAGATGAGCGTGCTACCTTCTTTCTTCTTCAAGACTACAATAGGCTTAACTTCAGATGTTAAAAGTATCTTTTCATCTCCAGATAGGAAGGCAAATCTTTCAACAGCATTTACATCTCTAGTCATTATGGCAAAGGGCTGCTGTTTTCTATCCAATGATTTTCTAAGCCTCTCGACAACCTCATCATCCCCTGCTGTACATGCAATGTGAAAGCCACCATTTCCCTTAACAGCGATAATGTTGCCCTTGGCTAACAACTTGCTTGCTTTCTTAAGTGCATCTACTGACGAATTTGATATTATCTTGCCACTTCTATCCATAAGAAAAGCCTTAGGACCACATTTATGACATGCTATAGTCTGAGCATGAAATCTACGATTGTTTGGATTTGTATATTCTTCTCTACACTCATCACACATCTCAAAATATCTCATGCTTGTTCTTTCTCTATCATAGGGTAGAGATCTTATGACTGTAAACCTTGGACCGCAGTCTGTGCAGGTTATAAAAAAATGCAGATACCTTCTATCCTTCTCATCAAAAAGCTCCTTTAAACAATTATTACATATACCAACATCTGGGGGTGTTATAGAACCCTGGCTCTCCTTCTCCAAATCACTTTGCAGTATGGAAAAATTCTGAAATTCTTCTCTATCTTCTATCTCTTCTATTCTTATTTCTTTTACCTTAGCTAAAGGTGGTGCTTTTATTTTGATATCCCGTATAAACTGGTATATCTTATCCTTATCGCCCTGAATCTTTATTCTAACCCCAGCATCTCCAAGATTAATGACAGAACCTTTTAATCCATAGCTCTCTGCGAGTCTGTAGATAAAAGGACGAAATCCAACTCCCTGAACAATGCCCGTTACGTGGATGTTAAATATCATTGGGAAACGACGAATATATAGATAGATTAAGAAGTTTGTGTAAAATATGCTCCCGCCGGGATTTGAACCCGGGTCTACGGCTTTCCACAAACCCTTTAAAAAGGGTTTTCGAGAGGCCGTGATGATTGGCCGGACTACACTACGGGAGCATCATCCTCCAGATGCAACTTGGATTATAGTTAGCTTATCTCCTTCTTTTATTTTCTCGTCAATTGGTATAGGTGTGTTATTTCTCATTGCTATAACTGTGTCAGGTTTTAATTGCATTATCTTGATTAAATCTTCGATAGTTGCCATTGGTGGAATTTCCTGTTTCCTTGCTATGTTCTGCGGTAGTAAAGTAACCTCTATCTCCATTGAACCGATACCGTAATAAAAAACCCGTTGATTAAGCTTTTTGAAGAGAGCTGGGGTAGCCTAGCCAGGCCAAGGCGGTGGCCTCGAGAGCCACTGGTGCATTGCACCACAAGGGTTCAAATCCCTTCCCCAGCGCTATGAGGAGGTAAAAATGAGAAATAATCTAAAGAAACAAGTTCTGAAAAAGCTTGAGCTGGTAGGTGATTTGAGTGGTTTTAATGTAACTCTTTTGCCTGATTTTTTCCTTGACCACATAATAAAATTCAAAGATTTTAACGGAGCTATTGAGGAAATCAGCAGAATCTATCATCAAGGTGGTGGAAACCTTCCAATTGAAAATCAGATGCTCATAAGCGGTGGAAATGCGGCAAATACTGCTCTAGCACTAGCGAAACTAGGGGTGAGAGCCCATCTGATTGCCAAAACCAGTGAGTTGGGTATGACTATTATCAAAAAATTCTTGGAGAAAAACGGTGTTGATACGAGTAGAGTAAAAACAGATGGAGAGTTGTCTACAACTGTTGCACTGGAGTTTGGGGGAAGAAATGTAATGCTTTCCTATGCGGCTTCTCTTTCAAATTTTTCATTTGATGAACTTGGTGGAGAGGATTTAGATTTGATCGCATCTTCTGATGTTGTTTGTGTGACAAACTGGGTGTTGAACAAAAGAGGTACAGAACTTGCAGAGAAGGTATTTTCCTTTGCGAAGGAAAATGATGTTAGAACTTTTCTTGATATGGGCGATCCATCTTCAAGGAAGGAAGATTTACCCGAACTTGTAAGGAAGGTGATATCCAGTAGAGTTTTAGATGTTCTCAGTTTAAATGAGAACGAACTAAAATGGGTTTCCAACAGCATTGGAATTAAACAACAAAATATACAAAAAATCTTGGAAGAATTGCAGAATACAATTTATCCAAGGATTGATGTTCATACCAAGGATTTTTCAATCAGCAATGGAATAGAGATCTCTTGCTTTAAAGCTGAAAAGAGAATATCAACCGGTGCTGGAGATGCATGGAATGCTGGAAATATCCTTGGAGATTTGCTCGGACTTAAAGATGATGAGAGATTACTTCTGGCAAATGCAACAGCTGCCTGTTATATATCTGATCCACCAAACCACCCTACATTAGAAAAACTCAGAGAGTTCCTTATAAAAAAATAAAAGGTTTAAATACAGTTTTATTAATAACTACTGTCAGATTTAGAGAGGTGGATTGTTTATGATTAACCTAGATGCAATATTTGGCGAGAGTGCAGGGAAGATATGGACTACATTGTATGAAGAAGAGGTTAGCCCTGAATCTCGCCTCAAGAGAAAAACAAAACTCAAAGATCATGAGTTTTATGGTGCAATAGGTTGGCTTGCTAGAGAGAATAAAATAAGAAAGGATGGCAAGGCTCTTACCCTTGGTGAGACCAATCTAACTCCAGAGATAGGAAGAAATGCAGGAAGAGTATGGAAAGCTTTGAACATATGGGAAGAACTGACCGATGAGGATCTTGTGGAATTAACGGATTTGAACAAGAAGGATTTGTTCTCTGCTCTTGGATGGCTTGCTAGAGAAGATAAGGTAGAGTTCGATCCAGCGACCGAGAAATGGAAATTGAAGTAGAATCCTCAAAGGGATAGAGGAGGTAGGTGTAAAATTCGCACATGAAAATTGCAATGATTGGATGGGAATACCCTCCATTTAAAGTTGGTGGTTTGGGTACCCACTGTTATGGGCTAACTCATGCCCTTGCAAATCTTAGTGTTAATGTAGATTTTTACATCCCAAAAAGAACAGAACAAAAGATGGTAAAAAGCGAGAGGAATCTAAGGATTATTGAAGTTGGCGTAGCAAATGTTTTTCCCTATGATAGATACAGCGAATTGCCCATAGAAAACGATTTCTTTAATGCAGTCGAAACCTACAATAGCCTGTGTGCCAATAGGATAAAAGGCTGCTATGACCTAATACACTGTCACGATTGGCTTACCATGGAGGCTGGAATAAGACTGAAGGAAAAACTGGACATTCCTCTTATCGTTACAATCCATTCAACCGAATATGATCGATCTGGTGGAATCTATCCAAATCAATACTTTATAGAAAGAGAAAAAAGAGGTATGGATGCTGCAGATCGCATCATAGCCGTAAGCCATTTCACTAAAAGAATAATTATGGAGAAGTATCACATCCCAGAAGATAAGATTAGGGTCGTACACAATGCTGTGAGTAAAATAGGAGAAGGTGGTAAAAAGAAGAAGATTGTGCTATTCTTTGGAAGGTTAACTATTCAGAAGGGAGCTGAATTCTTTCTTAGAGCTGCAAAGAAGGTACTTGAAAAAGAAAATGATTGTCTCTTCATAGTTGCTGGCGCCGGAGATATGCTCCCGAGATTGATAGATCTAGCCATACACCTTGGAATAGCGAACAAAGTGATGTTTACTGGTCCTCTTACAGACGAGGAAGTTAAGCACATCTATAGAATAGCATCTGTCTATGTTCTACCCTCAGTTAGCGAGCCTTTTGGCATAACAGCTCTTGAAGCAATATCTGCAGGGACTCCTGCCATAATATCGAAAACCTCGGGAGTTGCAGAGGTTGTAAAACATTCTTTAACCGTAGATTTCTGGGATGTTGATGAGATGGCAAACAAGATAATAGCCCTATTGAGGTATCATCCGCTAAGAAAGACAATGGTAGAAAACGCTAAGAAGGAGGTTGACTTTCTTACATGGGAGAGAACTGCGGAAAAAACTCTGGAGGTATATAGGGAAGTGATCTGATGCCTGCTGTTTGCTGTTATTTTGAAGTGCATCAACCCTTTCGTATAAACAGATTTTCAGTTTTCCATATAGGTGGAGATATAAATCCATATGATGCTTATTTTAACCATGATCTTAACAGGAAGATATTTGAGAGAGTTGCAAACAAATGTTATCTTCCAACAAACAGATTATTGCTGGATCTTATCAAACAGTTCAATGGAAAATTCAGAATTTCCTTCAGCATAACCGGAACGTTCATGGAATACTGTGATAGATATATGCCAGAGGTAATGGAGAGTTTTAAGGAACTTTTCAGAACAGGTTGTGTTGACTTAATTGGAGAGACCTATTATCATTCCCTATCTGGCATATTTGATGATCTAAGTGAATTTGAGGATCAGGTCAATCTTCACAGGGAAACTTTGATGAGGAGATTTAACTACGAGCCTGCTGTTTTCAGAAATACCGAAGCCATATACGACAATCGAATAGCAAAGAAAATAGAGGAAATGGGGTTCAGGGGCATTATCACTGAAGGAACAGAGAAAATCCTTGGATGGCGCTCTCCAAACTATCTTTACAAACCAGTAAATGCTCCAAATCTAAAGGTTCTCCTAAGAAATCACCAGCTCAGCGATGACATAGCCTTCAGATTCTCAGCTACTGGATGGAATGAATTTCCCCTTACTGCAGAGAAGTTTGGTAGCTGGGTATCTGCAAGTGAGGGAGATCTCGTCAATATCTTTATGGACTATGAAACCTTTGGAGAACATCAGTGGCCCGAAACAGGAATATTTGATTTTTTGAGGCATCTTCCGGATGAGATTCTCAGATACCCTAACAACGAGTTTATTACCGTGAGAGAGGCGGTTGAGAGATTTTCTCCAGTTGGAGAGATCGATGTTCCTTTTGCAATCTCATGGGCTGATATGGAGAGAGACGTGTCTACATGGCTCGGGAATGATATGCAGATAGCCTGCTTCAATGAGCTTAAAGAGATAGGGAGAAGAGTGAAGGAAAAGGGAGATGAAAATCTCATAAGACTTTGGAGATTGCTACAGACATCTGACCATCTCTATTACATCTCCACAAAAGGTCTTGCTGATGGTGATGTTCACAAGTATTTCAGTCCCTATTCAGGACCCTATGAAGGTTTCATAAACTATATGAATATCCTTCAGGATTTAAAGCAGAGAGTGGAACTATAAACTGTAGGTGGTGAGAAGAATTAAGATACTGCACTTTTCATGGGAATTTCCTCCATCCATCGTTGGAGGTTTAGGTACATTTGTAACTGAGCTGTCCTCAATGCAGGTAAAGATGGGAAATGAGGTTACTGTATTTACCCTGAATACAGGGAATAACTTAATAACAGTTGATAACTACAAGGGTGTTGAGGTCCATAGACCAAAAATTCCTGATTTCACATCTCCCTTCTTTCTGTTTGCTGACAATGAGCTTAGACAGTGGGGAGATAACTTCAAGTTCTTTGCGGATGTTGTGAGCTATAATGTTCTCTCTGCATCAAAGATTATCCATCTACTCGCGGGGAAAAATGGCAGGGTATTTGATATCGTAGATGCCCACGACTGGCTTGGTATAATGGGAGGTATGAGCGTAAAGAAAGAATTGAAGATACCTCTTGTTTTCCATATTCATTCGACTGAGAAGGGTAGAACAAGGGGGAGGGGATCAAGGACAATAGAGGATATGGAATATGAGGGCGGAGATGCTGCTGATTGCGTAATTACTGTCTCAGAGGCGATGAGAGAGGAACTCTATAGACTAGGATTTCCTCCTAAAAAAATAAAGGTATGCTGGAATGGTGTGGATGTTGACAAATATAATCCTCTTAGAGTTTCTGAGGAGGAGAGGATCAGAATACGAAGGAATTACGGCGTACAAGATGATGAAAAGATGCTATTTTTTATAGGTAGGTTGGTAGGCGTAAAAGGACCCGATAATCTAATAAAAAGTATGCCAGCAATACTCGAAGAATTTTCAAAAACAAAATTGGTTCTCCTTGGAACTGGAGAGATGGAGAACTATCTCAGGATTTTGATAAAGGAGATTGGACTGGAAGATGAGGTTATTCTCAGAGCAGAGTTTGTTGATGAAGAAGAGAGGATTAGACATTATGCTGCCGCTGATGTGGTGGTTTTACCCTCGCTCTATGAACCTTTTGGTATAGTATGCACGGAGGCCATGTCAATGGCAAAGCCAGTTGTGGTGGGAGCGAAGGGAACAAGTGGTATGAGGGAGCAGGTCATTCCAAATGGAGAAAAGCAATGTGGCATGCATATTAATCCTTATGATCCAAATGACATAGCATGGGGAGTAAAGCAAATTCTTGGAATGGAAGATTGCGGTGCATGGATGGGAAGGAATGGTAGAGAAAGAGCAATACAAAATTTCAGGTGGGATATAGTTGCATCAAGAACCCTTGAAATATACAGAGAAGTACTCTATAGATAAAGAAGTCTGCAGGGTAGTTGATGAGATAACAAGTAGGTTAATATCAGGTATACAGCCAACAAACTACAGAGAGTTCATTGATACCAATGGCATAGGAGGATATGTATCTCTTACTTTACTAAATGAGTTGACACGAAAATTTCATGGTTTACTTGTTGCGAGCATAAAACCTCCAACAAACAGATGGGTTTTTGTATCTAATCTGGAAGAAGTAATCCATTTAGATGATAGAGACTATAGACTATCTGAGAATATAGAGATATTCAGACAGCATCTATTCCCAGAGCATGTCTATAGAGTTGAGGATATTACCATAAACCGAAAGATCTTTATGCCCTATGGCGAGAACACCACCATTCTTAGATATGAGATTAAATCTGATAGAGAATTTTCTCTCTCTTTTACTCCTTTGATAAACTCGAGACATTTTTATGATACAAAGGAAAATCTTTCTTTCTCCATAGCAAAGGAAGGGCAGGAAATCAGATACAAACCAAATAACAACGAATCCGTGATAAGGATTATAGCACCTCTTTCAAGTTTTTCTCAGGACACGGGATGGAGAGAGATCGAATATGAAGTCGATAGAATGAGGGGAGATTCTTTCAGTGATTCTCTATTTGCAGGTGGGGAATTCAAGATAGAAGGTAAAGACAATATGGCCTTTTACATAGTTCTTACAGTTGAGCATCGAGATTATGATCCTGTATACGAATTTGAAAAGGAAATGAGAAGAAGAGAGGTTCTTCTTGATAAGAGAGTTGTCTCCCATCTTCCTCTTCACCTCACCCTTGCATCCGACAGTTTTATTGTAAGGAGAAATGAGCTCAAGAGCATAATAGCTGGCTATCACTGGTTTGGCGACTGGGGTAGAGATAGCCTCATATCGCTACCGGGTTTATTGCTCGTTACGAGAAGATATGAAGAGGCGAAGGAGATTCTACTCAATCTGGTGAGATACGAAAATAATGGACTCATACCAAATGCATTCATCGATAGAAGTGGAGATGTAATATACAATACAGTTGATGCCCCTCTCTGGTTTATAGATAGAGTTTATCAGTATCTAAAGTACACCAACGACATGGATTTTCTTATGCATATATGGGAAAAAATGGCGTCTGTAGTTGACAATTACATAAAAGGAACATATTACGGAATAAAGATGGATGATGATTATCTTTTATCACATGATGCGGGTTTGACATGGATGGATGTAAAACTTGGAGATAACTTTATCACACCGCGTGCAAGAAAGGCTGTGGAGATTCAGGCTCTCTGGTATAATGCACTGAGAATTATGGACCTATTGTCTCCAGATGGTGAAGGTAAATACAGAGAAATTGCCGATCTAGCTAAGGAAAATTTCCTTTCAGAATATGACAGACAATACGATGTTCTTGATACAAAAGATTGCTCCTGTAGACCAAACAAAATCTTTCTTGTTGCCCTAGACTTTTCAATGGTGGACAATACGATGGGAGAAAAAATAATAATGGATGTTGAGGAGAGGTTGCTAACTCCCTATGGTTTAAGAACACTTGACATGGAGAATCCCCTGTATAAAGGCAAATACTTGGGCGAATTCAATAAAGACATTGCCTATCATAACGGAACAGTCTGGCCATGGCTAATTGGATATTTTGTAAGGGCTTTCCTTAAGGTTAAGGGATATGATGAGAGACTGAGAATCCATGCATTTGAGAACTATCTAAAAACCCTCTTATCTAATCTTGGAGAGGGATGTATAGGAAGTATAAACGAGATATTTGATGGAGATGAGCCTTATACACCAAGAGGTTGCATTTCCCAGGCATGGAGTGTTGCTGAGATTTTAAGGACATTAGCAGAAGATATTCTTTACATAAGACCGCCCTATGAGAAACATTTTTTAAACAATGCCTTCTGACACACAGGATATGGAAGACCTACACATTGAAGAGGTTCTCGAGATTTTAAAGAAGGAGATAGAGAAGTATAACCCACCTGTAGTTTCTCATCTTAAATGGAGAAAGATAAAGCAAACTCCCTTTACTGTTCTTATATCCTGTATACTAAGTTTGCGTACAAAAGATGAGGTAACTGCAGAGGCTTCATTAAAGCTATTTCAAAAGTATGATACGCCAGAGAAGATAAAGGATGTGCCCGTCGAGGAGATAGAATCTTTGATTTATCCTGTTGGTTTTTACCGCACAAAGGCAAGAAGAATAAAGGAGATTTCGAAGATTATAGTTGAGGAATACAACGGAAAGGTTCCAGACAACTTTGAAGAGCTAATGAGATTAAAGGGAGTTGGTAGAAAAACAGCAAATATTGTTATGACCTATGGACACAAAAAGAATGGTTATCTCGCAATAGATACACACTGTCATAGAATTCCAAATAGACTGGGATGGATACATACAAAAACTCCAGAAGAAAGTGAGAGGGAACTGAAAAATATACTACCAAAAAAATACTGGAAAGATTTTAATCACCTATTTGTAAGATTTGGTCAAACGATCTGTTTACCAGTATCGCCAAAATGTAGTATATGCCCAGTAAAGGAATATTGCAAAAGAGTGGGTGTTACTACATCTAGATGATTATTTTTCTTTTTGTTGAGTAAGAATACTCACTAGAATAATTGCAAACAATGATACAAAGAATGCCGGCAACATACCTGGTATTATTAGCTCTGTCGGTAGCGATGATGCGATACCGCATTTATCCCATATTATTACGGTAAAAGTACCTGTTATCATACCTGCTATTGCACCTTGTTTTGTTATTCTTCTCCACCAGAGTGAGAGTATAATCAATGGTCCAAAAGCTGCTGCTAAACCTCCCCACGCAAAGGCAACCAAGAAATATACAACCCCTCCTTGAACTGCAAGAAGAAAAGCGAATAATGAAAGCATAGCCACAGTAACTCTACTGAGAAAAACGAGTTTTTTGTGATCTACATCCTTGTTTATCAATTTATGGTAAACATCCTCAACTATTGCAGATGTTGCAACAAGAAGTTGAGAATCTGCGGTTGACATTATTGCTGCAGTAATAGCTGCAATAACAATACCTGCCATCCATCTAGGCAGCAGATGCAATGCAAGAAGGGGCATGACCTTCTCTGGATCAGGGAGTTTAGCAAAATACGCTAGACCTATCAAACCTATGAATACAGCACCCCATAAGCTGAGAATAACCCATACTGTACCTATTAGTGCACTCTGCCTTAGTTTTCTTTTTTCCTTTATAGCCATGTATCGAGTCAATATGTGTGGCTGACCCGCGTAACCAAACATCCATGACATACTGGCAGAGAGGAACAGTATCAACAGCAAACCACTGTATCCAAAGGTTGGTGAAAGTGCCAAGGGATTTGCTCTAGCTGTTTTTGCAAATATCTTATCCAGGCCACCGAGATTAATTATTCCTACTATGGGGAGAAATACAATGATTGCAACCATGAGCATACCCTGGAATACATCAGTCCATGCAACAGCAAAAAAGCCACCCATCATAGTATAAAAGGTGAGAATTATGACCCCTACAATAAGTGCTATATAATAATCCCATCCGAAGGTTTCGCTAAGTATTTTTCCGCTGGCGACAAATTGTGCAGAGACATAGGCTACCATAAATAAAGCTATGATAGAAGTTGCAATTGCTCTGATTGTATGCGAGCTATCATTAAATCTATCTTCAAGATAGTCTGGTATGGTTAGAGATTTTAATTTCTCAGTAAATGTCCTCAATTTGCCTGCAATTCCAATCCATCCAAACAAAGTACCAATTGCACAACCTATGGCAGTCCATAAGGCTGAGATACCATAGACAAAACCCCTACCCGGCAAACCAAGAACAAGCCAACCGCTCATGTCTGATGCTTCAGCGCTTATCGCTACTGGCCATGTTCCAAGTTTTCTACCAGCAATGAGAAAATCATCCAGAGTTTTATTGAATTTGGATGACCATATACCAATAACAATTAAGATGATGAGGTATGCAACAAATGCCAAGATAAGTGTATCTATCATATTCTACTCCCTAGTTTTATAGAGATAAATTGCCAATACAAGGAGAATAAGAACAGCTGGAAGTATGATAAAAAACCAGATTGCTGTATATGGAATCCTCTTAGCTCTTGCCCCTTGTTCCTCTATCGTATGGGCATCTAACGCATAGACATAGCCATTAGCCCCAACAAAGACTTTATTTCCGTGAGCAACTGGATTGGAGGCGATTGGAGTTGTCACATAGTTGTAAATGTCACTATCCAGTGTATGCTTGGGTGCAAAAAACCATTCACATATGCCGGTTGTTTTATTTAATGCATAGAATCTACCATCATCTGCCCCAAAAAATACGTACTTGCCATAGATGATAGGAGATGATCTAATGGCTGCATTTGCAGAGAAATACCATAACTTCTTGCCTGTATCTCTATCTAAAGCGTAGAGGTTGCCATCCATAGAACTTAGATACACAACTCCATCTTTCTCTACAGGTTTAGCATCTATGCCCCATCCCGTTTTGAATTTCCATTTGATTTTTCCATTGGTTATATCAAGGGCATAGAGATAGGAATCCCAGCTTCCAACATAGAGAATAGAATTATATATTGAAGGGATCGAGAATGGGAAATTATCTGCAGATATATTCCATAGAATCTTCCCTTTGTCATCTAGAAATAGACATATTCCTCTGGAGCAGACAGCTATTTTATTGTCATAAACTGCAACATATGCATCATTACCAGCAGAGACGGATCTGTAAGCAATCTGGTCACCAGAATTTCTTTCAAAAATGTAAATATCGCCATAGCATGTTCCAACTGCAACAATCTCATCTCCTAATCCTACAGAAGATATTCTCTCATTTAGAGTTTTTTTCCATAACAGTGTTCCATCCAATGTAAATGTGTAGATCTCTCTATCACAGCCAACCGTTACAGTAGTGTTATCAACATCAATACCAGTAACATGCTTTTCAAATTCTCTCTCCCACTTAATAGCACCTGTTGATGCATCCAAACAGATTAATTTTCCGCAAGCAGTGGTATAGAGATGATCTCCAGATAGAGCAAGTTTTGGAGAAATATCATTAGATTCGTTCCCCACTAGCTTTTTCCAGAAAACTTTGCTTTCTAACAGAGAATTTCTATAGTATGAATGGGGATCTAAAATATCTTGACTACGACCATCTGGCAGGCCAAATATCTTTATCCATCCTGTTGGTTCAACTTTAATTGCCTTTTCTGGAAGTTCCTCTTTAAATTTTGTTACCTCTAAGGTCCTTCCATCTGGGCATCCCCAGAAAATCCAAAGACCATTATTTTTTATCAAGTAGGAATCTGTTATTTTACATTCTGTAGACTGTTCAGATATTGGTGGGGTTGAAAGTATTTTTTTAACAACCTCTGTATCAATTTTTCCATAATACTTCTTTCCTAGTTCTTCAAATTTTAAATCCCTATCAGCAGGATGATACTCTCTTGTGAAGTATTTATATTGTTGATTATTGTTGAAAAAGTGTAACAGTTGAAGATATCTTCCCATGATAAAAGACTGTATCCTCAGCTGTTCAGATCTTACTCTAAAATTTTCTGCATTAACAGCAGACCAGTAAAAACCGTTAAAGGTTCGTTTTACAGAATAGACAAATAATCCTGTTTCAAGTCTTGCTATCTCTCCACTATTTGCATCTCCTATGAGCCAGACTGCATTCATTATTCCATCGCTGTTTTGCACAAGATAATTTATGACATCATCTATACTATTACCATATTGAACTGCCAAACGCGCTCTTATAGCCAATGGCAAACCTCTATCTCTCCACAATCCCTGATAAACAGTTGTTTCGATAAATGCTATACCCTTTTCATTCTGATAATAATCCTCGTCACTCCATATTAACCCTGGAGCTGTTGCAACAATAAATCTATTGCCCTCATCTGGCAAAACATCAAGAATGATGTTCCATCTTTGTGGTATATAGTAAGGAAACCAGTACTTACCAAACCAAGTTGAATGTGCTATTATCATCTGCCCATGCGTAGTTGCGTTGCCAGTTGCTATAAATCCACTGCAATGATGATTTACTACATTCTTAGACATTGGAACAAGTGTCAATTTTTCACCTGTAGAACAAACCAAACCTCTTATCAGATATAAGAGAGATCTAAAGGGATGTATGCTCTTACATGGATGTGTGAATCGCGACAGAAACTCATACATTTCATTCAATGTGAGTATATCCTCGTATGTAACCTTCTTTCCAAACAGGGTTTTTCCTCTTGCTGTTATACCATCTGCTATTCCCTTTATTTCCTCTCTATATTCCTGGGGATAATCTTTCCAATATATCTTTGTAATCCTTGTTTTACAGAAATCCCACCATTTTTCAGAGCTCTTTTCATATTTTTGTGAATCGGGTGAGCCAGTGATAAGACCGATAACCCGCATGTTGTGTACGACTTTGCTCCATCTTTCCATCATGTCAACTATTTCATCAGCCAGCAGATAACCATGCTGAAAACCTCGCTCATAGGGTTTGCTCTCTATATGAAGATATATCCATCCCCCTACGTTATATCTATATCCCCTATCGTATGCTATTATTCTCTCAGCAGTTGGTTCTCCATGAAGAATAGCTGTCACAACAGGTAACAATAAAAGGATGAGAATGGGGATTGATAATAATTTTTTCATCGTACATATATGTTTATATTTCAATAAAAATTTATCTCTTCTCCTATTTTCTGTGAAATACGTATCTAGTTGGCACTCTTTTCTTCTTTCCAGTCCAGTATCCACACACGGGACAGGAGAACTCTATTGTTACTCTGCCCCCCCATATTGTAAGATTCTTAACCTTTTTCAGTGGCGTACCACAAACCGGACATTTTGTAAGAACCTTCTCTGGGTTACCTTCTCTTGAATGTATCTCTAGTTTTATGAAACCACTTTTTATGGCAATATTTCTTAATCTCTGTTCACTTACTTTGAAGTGTTTTTTCTTTGTTTTAAGATGACTATCAACCAACTTTTTCAGCTTTCTCTGAGAATAAACAGTCTTCTGTCTTTTAAATATCAACCTAAGCACTCTCAAAACTTGCTCATCGGCTGCAATTTTCATTGAAAATGTAACATCGTACAGTTTTAAACCTTTTACTTTATTGTTTTAATCAGGTCTGTACGGGTAACCATGCCCATCAGTTTCTCCTTAACCACGGGTAATGCCCCTATGTTGTTCTCAAGCATTATCTGGGCAGCCTCTTCTATGGTGGTATCAGGATATGCAGTAACTGCTGGAGATGTCATGGCATCTTCAACCAATAACTCCTCTATATGGTGCTTCTGGTGTTTCCTTGCTATTGATTTTTTTAACTTTGCAAGAGCTCTTGCTATATCTATTTCCGCAATAATCCCTTCAACCTCCCCGTCACTAACCACTGGTAATCTTGCTATGTTGTTGTCTATTAACAATCTCCTTGCGTGCACTACCCTATCATCCCTTGAAACATGAATAACCTTTCTTGTCATGATCTTATTAAGCTTGGTTTTACCTTTTACCAAGGGCAACAGATCTGCCTTTGTAACAACTCCAACCAGCCTATTATTCTCTATCACGGGAAGCATTGTTAAACCTGGTAATCCAACTGTTTTTAGTATCTCTTCTACAGGGGTATCCGGAGTTATGGATTTGTATCTCTTTACCATAACAGAAGATGCGTAAAGATGTGCCACTGTTACATCCTTTTTTCTTAAAGACCCGAGCTTATAAGCTATCCTCTCATCAGTTATTATACCAACTAATTTTCCATCCTCTTCAACCACAGGAACCTTTGTCACATCGTTTTTATCCATGAGATAGAGGATATGCTCCAAACTATCATTTTTTCCAACTGATATAATCTCCTTTGTCATTATCTCCTCAACATTCATCTCTCTCACCACTTTGCCTTATTTTTCTCTGCAACTTTCACAAAGAAATCTCCCATCAACCTCTACCAGATCAATGGAAAGCTTGCCACATTCTTCACATTTTCCAGATATGGTGGCTGGGGGTTTTGAAAGTTCTTCACTTTCCTCTATGGCACTCCACTCTCTCCTTATTTCCATGAGGGCAGGAGATATAAGAAATATGTCCTTCTCAGTAATTATCCCAACAAGTTTTCCCTTTTCCATTACAGGCAATCTTCTTATGTTGTGTTTGTTCATCACTCTCATGGCATCTTCGAGGGTAATGTAAGGTTCAATACCAATAAGAGGAGTTGTCATAACCTCTTTTACTTCTACATTATTTACATCCTTTCCCTCTGCAACAACCTTACGTAATATGTCTCTCTCAGTGATAATCCCTATGGGCTTGCCATCGCTAACAACTATACTACTACCCACTCTACGGTTTTTCATCTGCTCTGCAACCTCTCTTATTGTTAGATCGGGTTTGCATATCAAAGGTTTAACGCGCATCGCCTCTTTTACCAAGATCTCTGTTTTCATACTATCTGCCACATACATTATCTGCAAAACAATTAAAATAGTTTGTTTTATTGTTGTATTGATGGGCAGTAACTACGAGAGAGAGCTGAAGGCAATCCTAAAGGGAGATGAAAAGGTTCTCTCTGTGGTTACAAGAGGCTGTTCGCCTATAGAAAAAGAAAAATACATGATGATCAAAAAGAGACCGTTTATTGTGGTCAGAGCTGCAGGTTCCTATGGAATGGACCTAGTTGCCGTAAGAGGAGATATATCCTTTCTCGTGGAGATAAAATCCAGTAGTTCGGATACTCTTCATTTTAGCAGTAAAAGCGGAAAATTACAAAAACAGGCGGTTGACATGAAGGAAGAATGTGAACGAGCTGGAGCATTGCCAATCTATGCATTCAGACTAAAAAACTACAGAGGAGATGCATGGAGGATATTTACTCTAGATATAGACGGATTAGAGGGGAGGGTAAAGGTTCTACACAGCAGATTGCCAAAGTTAGAGAACAGCAGAGAGAATAATCTGATAATGCGATGGAGAGATGGAATGCCTCTTTCGGAGTTTATATATTATCTTGCGCGATAACAAAATATTTTATAGAGCTATGGTATTCTGGTAGCTATGAAAATACTAGTTGCATATGATGGATCAGATTCTTCAAAAAAGGCAATTGAAATGATAAAGAATTTTGCAAAGAAGAATGACGAGGTAGTACTGCTTACCGTTATCCCAGCAGAGCTGGTATCTTCTTCTTTCACAAAGATGTTATTACCAACCATAAATCTCGATAATTTCGTAGGAAAAAATACCTTCAAGGAGAGGGCCGAGGAAACTCTGAGAGAAATCGCACAGCAACTTAAAGGTGCAATTTCAAAGATAGATGTTGCAGTGGAAACCGGAGATGCCGCAGATGAAATACTTCTATTTGCAAAGAATGCTATGTGCGATCTTATCGTTCTTGGTTATAAAGGATATGGTAAGGAAGGAAGATTTTTGATTGGAAGTGTTACCGACAAAGTAGTTAGACACGCATCTACCTCTGTTATGGTTGTGAGATAAGAAGTATGCATCCTGTAGAGGAAATCAGAGGAGAGAAAAGTAATAAACTAAAAAACAGAAGAATTGCTCTTTGCTTAACGGGTAGTATTGCCGCTGTTGAATCTTTTTATCTCTGTAGAGAGTTGATAAAGCATGGAGCTGATGTTGTTCCTGTTATGAGTGAAGCTGCAACTCGAATCATTCATCCAGACACCATGGAGTTTGCATCTGGCAACAAACCCCTTCTCTCGCTAACGGGCAAGGTAGAGCACGTATCTTTGTGTGGCAAAGATAAAGAGGTTGATCTTATCCTTGTTTCTCCATGTACTGCAAATACACTGTCGAAGATAGTTCTTGGAATAAGTGATAATCCTGTTACTGCCTGTGTAGTCACTGGAGAAAAGGCGGGAATACCAATAATAGTAGTTCCTGCTATGCATCTGTCTATGTACAAAAATCCTGCCATTGTAAAACATTTAAAGGAGGTAAAGAGAAGGTTTGATGTTGTAGAACCATCGATAAAAGATGACAGATTGAGGATAGCTGGAGTAGATAAGATTGTCGGAAGAGTAAAACGCATTTTAGGAAATAACGATCTTGAAGGAAAAAATGTTCTGGTTATCGGTGGTGCAAGTGTAGAAGCTGTAGACGATATTAGAATCCTCACAAACCGAAGTTCGGGCAAAATGAGTATAGCTCTTGCAGTAGATGCTTTTGAAAGGGGAGCAGATGTTGAGCTCTGGCATGGAAGGGTTAGTGAAAACGTACCTACCTACATAAAAACTAAAGAGTTTGAATCTGTAAATGATCTTTTGAAGATGATTAATAGTGCTTCACTGGAAAGGTTTAATGTAGTTATAGTGTGTGCCGCCCTCGCAAACTACATACCAAAAAAACACAATGGGAAAATACCTTCTGATAAAGAGGATTTGAGAATCGAATTAACTAAGGCACCTTACATAATATCTAATATAAGGAAGAAAAATCGTAAGGCTAGGATAGTAGCATTTAAGGCAGAAGAGAGAAGCAGAGACATAGAGCGCAGAGCAATGGAGTTTATGAATAAGAACGGTGTTGATATGGTGGTTGCAAACACTTTATCTGCCTTTGGTACTGATGATAGTGAGATATGGATCGTAGGTAAAGATAGAAAAATCCTACATATAAAAGAGAATAAACGTTTGCTTGCTGAGAAGATAATTACGAGTGTGAAGAGTCTATGATCAATAGTATAAAGGCTTTTTCACCCGCTCATATCACAGGTTTCTTTGATCCATATTTTGATAGAGATGCAAGGAAATCTGGTTCGAGAGGTGCCGGTATTTCTCTATCGCTTGGAGTTACTACAAAGGTATCTGCTATTCCTTCAAATAAGCAAAGTATAGAGGTATACATCAACAAAAAACCTGTCGATGCCTATACAACAAAACTTGCCATAAAGAATCTTATAGGAGATACTCTGTCAAAGATAAAGGTAGAAATAGTGCAATCTCTACCACTCAGTCAGGGTTTTGGATTGAGTGGTGCTGGAGCATTAAGTGCAGCTCTGGCAACTGCAAGATTATTTGGTTTGAGCAGAATAGATGCTTTGGAAGCTGCCCATAATTCAGAGGTGATCTATAGAACTGGTTTAGGCGATGTCCTGGCAGAGAGTTTTGGTGGTATAGAGATAAGAAAATCACCGGGACTTCCTCCATGGGGTGAAATAGAACATATACCTGGAAACAGCGAAGTGGTTGTATGTGTAATAGGAAATAAGCTCCCCACATCTGAAATACTGAACAACCCAGAGATAGTAAAAAGAATAAGAACAAATGCTAGATACTGCTTGACCTCTTTACTGGAAAATCCCTCTTTAGAAAACCTTCTCATACAATCTTACAGATTCACGAGGAATGTTGGTCTTGCGGATGATAGAATAATGAAGGCTATAGAAATGGCGAATAACTATGGAATAGCAAGTATGTGCATGCTTGGCAATTCGATTTTTGCTATTGGTGAAACTGAAAAACTAGCAAAAGCACTTTCTGTATTTGGCAAGGTTTTCAGATGTACTATTGATCAGCAGGGTGCAAGGATAATAGAAGAATGATTTTATCATAGTATTTTTTCTCTTCCCTCTGCAAGGGCTATGAAATGGTCCTTTCCCTCCTTGTTACCCTTCGCAAATATCACATCATTTTCTTTGAGTGTAATCCTCTTATCTGGATCATATATCCATCGTCCATTTCTTTTTATAGCAAGGATCCACATCCCTGTCTCTGATGCAAGTTTTAAATCTCCTAATTTTTTGTCCTTTAAAACAGAATCTGGAGATATCGTTGTTTTCAGAATCACCTCATTTGATTCCAGTATGCTCTCTCTCAATATAGGATGAATCTCCACATCTCTAAGCTGTATATCTGCTATATCTCTGGCAGCATCGGCAATCAATTCTGATGAGATGCCAAGCTGTATTATGGCCAAAGCCTCATTGGTTTCCAGCTCACCTTTTTTGGCATCTCTTATTGCAAGCTCTTGCAGGTCATCGTTTAATTTATCAATATGCTCTTCCAGCTCATAAACTTCCTTGGCAATCTCATCATTGTCATACAAAAGTGAGGAATAGGCAAGGTCAACCATGAGTTCTGCTTTCTCCTTTATCTCAAGCAACATTTCCTCAGCCTCTTCCTCACTCATCACAGCACCTCCCTTTTACCCTCGAGTAATTCTCCAAGTCTATCAAGCCCCTCCTTTGGACCAATTCCTATAACCATATCTCCTGGCCTAAGTGATTCTCCCTTACCGGGTGCATAGATCCATCTGTTTCCTCTCCGAATTGTGATAATTCTAACTCCAGTTTCAGAAGGAATATGAAACTGAGAAAGCTCTCTATCTTTGGCTATAGATTCGCTGCTCACAACAAATTTCCTTATGGATTCGTCAGATTCTCTTATCAATCTTGGAAGTATTGGATGATCCAGTTTTATAGATAGTATCTTTATTATGTCCCCTGCCGCATTACTTATGGTTTCGGCCGCCTCTGCTATCTGCAATATACTTGTAAGCTTCTCTGCATCCTCCTTGCTTCTCGCAGCCAGCATAGCTATAAGTCTTATCTCATAATTCAGCGTGTCCATCCTTGCTTCTAGATATTTTACTTCCTCAGCAATTTCCTTATTGTTAAATAGGAGAGAGGAATAGGCAAGGTCAACTATCAGCTCTGAAATGTTCTTCATCTCTACGAGAATCTCTTTTATGCTCTTTGGTTCGTATTCCACTTCCTCAAGTTCCTCTTTTTTCCATTTTGGCATGCTTTCTCTCATTTTTCACCCTTTTATCTTCATATACATTTAAATACATGTCGTATTGCTTTTCTATATCATTCCCATAATGATAAGCACTGCAATCAAACATGCTGTTCCGATCAGATCTATTGTACTTGTTATAGTTGGTATTGTTACATTATCTGGATCAACCCCTCTTTTGAAGGAAATTATGGATATATAATATGCTATCAGATTTACCACCACTATCAGCATCTCACCTGCCAATAGTGCAACTGCTATTGTCAGATGAAGTGGTAGAGAAGATATGCCAAGGAATTTTGCTATGATGTAGGCAAAACTGCCTACCATTGTAAATATTATGATGCCAAGAATGTGCATGGTAACAAACATCTTTAGTACATTCTTTGGAATACCCCTCTTTGTCTCTATACTACCAAGATGCAGTGATGATGATAGTCTCGCTGCCAATATCCCGCCAATTGCCCCACCATCCTCAAGGAATGCTGGTAGCATTATGAGAATACTTGGTACAGCTATCAATCCCTCAATCCTGCCGCCCAATATAGCTCCAGAGAATATGCCAAGGAATCCACACACTAACAATACCGGAAGACTTTCCCTTAATATACTACTATAATAGGGTTTTGATTTCTCTGAAAGAGAATAGGGAATTGTGATTAGGGTTAGTATTACTATTACGGCAA